>OHNY01000262.1_pt1 | contig 14323 bp, 7 predicted proteins | sample 1569671 | NCBI WGS metagenome assembly OHNY01 (sample SAMEA3879523, study PRJEB24766) | human gut metagenome | biome: human-associated habitat; feature: feces | place: USA | collected 1985/1987
GGGAGTGGTAGGTGCTTTGTAATCATCGAACGTGAACCAGTTGAGTTCGGCGCCCAATGTTGCTTGAAGTTTCAGATGTGGGTCGATGTTCCATACAGCCTTGCCGTTCATGCGGAACAAGTCTTTCTTGGATTTATTGAAGTTCTTATAGATATCCCAATACGGATTCACGTTGTAGGGATCCATACCGTTCCAGTTGGAGTATTCGCCGTCGGCAGTCTGATAGGTTTGCAACCATTCCTGGTCGTAGGTGGTGGCAAGGGTCATCAGGTTTTTACCGATATTGGACTTGCTGTCGCCCAGAGCCGGACGGTTCTTCACGTCTTCCCGTGTATAGTTGACGCTGAAATCCAGGTCTACCTTTCCTGCAGACGTATTGGCGCGCAGGTTGAAAATGTCACGGCTCATGTGAGTCTGGGGAACAATGTCTTTATTGCGCATGTCCGTATAGGTAAAGCGAATTCCGGTTTTTCCGCTGTTCACACCTATGATGGCGGAGTTGGTGGCGGTGATACCCGTGCGGAAGAAGTTGGACGTATTGTCGGGGACAATGAGGAAAGGGCGTTCTACGCCGTCAAAATACTTCAACATGTTTGAACCGTCCGCTTTGGGGCCCCAACTTTTGTTTGTGTTGGATATGGCATCATAGCTATAAGTACCGTTGCTTCCCATACCGTATATCTGTTGCACTTCATCCCATTTGGCAAGTTGGGTGTCGAAAGTCAGCGTTCCGTTATATTCCACACTGACTTTATCCTTGTTGGCTCGCTTGGTTGTAATCAAGATAACACCGTGGCTGGCACGGCTACCATAAAGTGCAGATGCCGCAGGACCTTTCAATACCGACATGTTTTCTACGTCATCGGCATTGATGCTCGAAATACCGTCGCCCAAGTCGAAGCCTCCGTTTGTGCCGGCACTGCCGAAATTGGTGTTGTCCAAAGGTACACCGTCCACTACATAAAGAGGCTGGTTATTGCCGGTCATTTCGGTACTGCCTCGCAGAATAACGCGCGTAGAACCGGAAGGACCACCGGCGGTCTGGCTGACTACCAAGCCCGGCACACGTCCTGCCATGGAGTTGATGAGATTCGTTTCTTTCGCTTTGGTCAAGGCTTCACCTTTCACTTCATCAATGCCGTAGCCCAACGCTTTGCGCTCTCTCTTGATGCCAAGGGCGGTGACTACCACTTCATCTAATGCTTTGGCATCCTCTTTCAAGGTGATGTTCAAAGGACCTCTTCCCGCTTTTACTTCTTCGGATTTATAACCCACGTAGCTGACAACGAGCGTAGCTCCCGCTTTTACATTCAAACTGAAATTTCCATCCAGATCGGTAATCGTTCCGTTGGCAGTTCCTTTCTCCACTACGGAAGCCCCAATGATGGGACCTGTGGCATCGCTCACTTTTCCGGTTACCTTGTTGCTTTGTTGTTGAATAGCCTGGGAACTTGGTTCCGTTGCTGCATACATTTGCTGGAAACTTCCCGCCATCCAAAGGGCGAGTGTTCCGCAAAACAGTAGATACTTACATTTTTCCATATTCATAGCATGTATATTTAAGATTCCTATAATATTTTCACCCAATCGATGTACATATTCACTTTCTGACCGTCTTTCAGGCCCGTCAGCTTATTAATATCGGTAATCCCTGTAAACGCACCTCCCACGGCGAGGTTGAACAGGATGTAGAAGTTGTCGTGGAAGTATGTGTTCGAGCTAATGTCGAACGTATGAAACTTGACGTTGTCGATGGATATTGTCAGGTTGTTTTCATCCCAATCCAGAGAGTAGGTGTGATAATTGCCGTCTTGCAGGCTGTTGGCAACATTGGCTTTGTAGTATTGCTGTTCGTGAGCCGCTACGCTGGGGCCATAGTGAATGGCGGTGTTCACTTGTTTTTCCGAATCGCCCGCAGCCATTCCGCTCTGTTCTCCCATTTCCATAATATCAATCTCCCCGCATGCCGGCCATTCTTTGTCGTTATCTCCCATCATCCAGAAAGCAGGCCATGTGCCCTTACCTTTAGGCAATTTGATGCGAGCTTCGAAGATACCGTAAAGCCAGCCCTGGGTTTCGTGAGCATATACGCGACCCGAATAAATCTTGCCGTTGCTGCCCTTGAAACAGTTGATATAAAGCCGGTTATCTGCAATTTCTGTTACACGCTTACCATCAACAGAGCCGTTCGCATAATTCTGAAGTTCATTATTCACCCAGCCCGCCTTCTGCACCTCATGGCGCCAGTCGGTACTATTCAACCCAGAGCCTTCATTGAACTCATCATTCCAGACCAGTTTGTACCCCTCAGGAATCACCATTTCGCCCCCTTCAATAGGAGTGACCTGTTTTCCAGCCTGATGCACTGGCACCGATACCTTCTTATCCTCTAATGAAATCTCGACACTTCCGTCAAGAGCTACAGACGATTTATTCTCTTCAACATCTACAGTTACCATACCCGTAGCTTTGTTATTACCACTGGCACTCACTTTAAACCAAGGGTATACATTTGCCGTAGGACCTTCTCCAGGGAAGGATGCTCTCGCCTCCCAGCCTCCTTCAGAAGCCACAATCATGATTTTATAAGTACCGCCCTTAGCAGGAACATCTATGCTCGTAGGAGAGCAGGATATCGTCACCTCTCCATCGCCGTCAGAAGAGCTGCTGCTGCAAGAAAGCAGCATAAGCGAGAGAAGGAAGGAAAATATTTTCAAGAATTTCATGTCATTTAAAATTTAGAAAGGGAGCCACTCCTACTTATTCATAGGAGCAGCTCCTGTGTAATTCTATATAAACCTACAAAACCTATAAACCTAAAGCCTATTTCACAATCAAAACAATGTCGCTGATTGTTACCTCTGTATCAACAGGCGCGCCAGCGAAGTCCATAACAAGCTTCACTTTCTCCATATCACCTGCCTTACTACCTTGGATAGTCGCATTGTCATAACGAACCACATATTCACCATTAACGTTCTGAAACATATCAGCAAACAAATAGCTGTCATCATTACCTGTGTCACACAACTTAAATGTTGCTAAAGGCAACTTAGCTGTAGTAGTAACCTTGCAAGAGAAATCCACCTTCTGCCCCATCTTAATAGATATAGGAGCCTCTGTTAATGCCCACTGTGCATGCCATTGTTCAGCCGGAGTTTCAACTGGGATAACAATTGTATGCTTACTGCCCTTATGGGTGATAACCGGAGAACAATCTATAACTCCCCAACCTGCATCGCCAAACCAATTGGTATTTACAAACGATTGAGCATCATCCACAGCCTTCCAAAGATTTCCTGCTGTATTGTAATCGAAAGGCACCTTGATTTCCTCTGGTACTTCCGTTCCGTCATCATTGGCATGGTCTTTCAATACAAGGCTCTCTATCATGATTTCATCGCCAGCTTTGTTGCCACCAAAATCGAAGACAATCTTCAAGTTTGAGATGTCCACACCGTCGAGGTCAGAGCCGAAGAGACATTTTGGTTCACCTGCCTCCAACTTTATGTCTTTATCCATCAAGATAGCATCATCATCGTCTGTTTGGCAGAGCTTAACCTTCACACCACCATGACCCAAGTTTGATGTCAAGATGACAGAGAAATCGTAGTGCTTGTCAGCAGAAGTAGAGATACCTAAGTTGGTGAAAGGAACCTGAGCTTGCCAACGTTCGGTAGTTGCCTCAGGGAGCTTCAATGTATAGCATCCCTTGCTGTAGCTACAAACCGGGTCAGCAATTTGGCTCCATCCTGGAGCATAATAGCCAGCAGAAGGTTTTTCAGGGAAAGAAATTTTCTTGAAGAGATTAAACTCACTATCCTCTACGAAACCTGCGAAGCCATTCATCTTGGTTTTCTCCACCGTGAATTGCTTCTTGACGCTCTCCTTGCTAATACCATTGCGATTCTTCACAAAGCACTCCACATCGTATGTTCCCTTCTTACGATAGTACTTGCTCAATGTATAGTCTGAAGAATAAGCACCATCAATTACCCAAATTGGGGTGATGCCCTCTGTTGAGTTAAAACTGAAATTAGCTGTATTGATGTCTTGATCAACACTGATATTGAAGTTGTCAGCATAATCAGCAATGTTAGGCAATTCGCCATTGGCACCGCTAAAATCTTCTGGGGAGCATGCTCCTAGCAGAAAGGCTGCTAGGAATGCAAATGCTGAATGATATAATATCTTTTTCATAATCGTTACCATTTTAATGTATTAGTAATTGTTTTGTACCAATGCTGGGTCTGAGTCAAGCTCTGCCTGAGCAATTGGGATATACTTCTTAGATTCTGTCCAAGAATTGGTACGATAGCCATACTCATCTGGCACCAATACGCTGGCAGCCTTGCCTGTGCGAACGAGGTCGAAGTAACGCTTACCCTCGCCTACAAACTCCAAGCGGCGCTCATTGATAACATCATCCAGAGTTACGGCTCCAAGCTCTGCGATTCCAGCACGACGACGGATTTTATTCACATAATCCTTTGCCAAGCCAGCATCACCACCAGTCTCAAGCAACAGTTCTGCAGCATTGAGATAAGCTTCTGCTACGCGATAAACACGGAGGTTATTGTTATAATTCAGGTTGTTATCAAAGCCTGCATCCGCATTATTTTCTGTGAATGGACGATATTTAGCCAACCAGAGATGAGTATCCTGATAGCGCTCTGTATACTCTACACCACGAACATCCCAGATGGTTGCATCACGGCGCTTATCGCCAGTACCATACATATCGTAGGTTTCCTGTCTTACCGGCAAGAATCCCCAACCGTCACCACCTTTGTCCCAACCGTCGCCACCTGGCCAAGAGTTTGGAGAAATCAAGGTTGGCAATACGGTACCACCGATAGCAAGAGGAGAATTCCATCCACGCTCGTTGTTACCATCCTCATAGTTTACTTCCCAGATGCTCTCCTTGCACCATTCTCCACTCTCCTTCCATATAGAGGCAAAGTCGTCTACGAGGTCATAATTGCCTGTATCGCCGATGATTTCCTGCATATATTGCAATGCCTTAGGATAGCGTGTCTTGTCATTCTGATACATCACCATCTCGGCATACATCATGTAACACATCGCCTGCGACATGCGACCGCAGTTCTTGTCATCCCAGCGCATAGGCAAGACCTTAGAATCGATTACGGATTCCAGCTCGACAATAAGCTGGCTGTAAACCTCATCAGCTTTCAACTGAGGAGCAGTATAAGGGCTTGAAAGGTTCTCAAGATAGAACGGTATATTGCCGAAGTAATGCCACAGGTTGTTGTAGAAGTATACACGCAGTGCTCTGCCCTGCATCTCATAAGATGCCTTGTTTCTCTCGGTCAAATTTGCCTCTGCCCAAGGAATATACTTCAAGAGGTCATTACAACGCTTGATACCTGAATAATCCACGGTCCAGAGTGAACTCAGCGTATTATTAGCATTTGCTTCATAATTGGCCAGCATGTGCCAGTTCTGCATATCGGTCTTGTTGGAACCGCCTACCCAGAAGTTATCGCCCATTATCTCGGCATCGATATTGAGAGCATTATACTGTCCCAATCCCCAGTCTGGCCAGTGGATAGGATCGTAAGCCGCATTCAGAGCCTCATTGATATGGGCATCTGTGGTATAATATTCTTCGAGGTTTTCACCTGATGGGTTCTCCACCTCCAGGAAACTGTCGCTGCAAGATGTGTTTACCAGTGTCATACTGGTTGCCAACACTCCTAAAGCTATATATTTTATTGTCTTCATAATAGTCTTTATTTTAAAGGTTCTTATTTTAGAATGAAAGATTTACGCCGATGGTGTAGGTGCGAGCCTGTGGATATACACCATAGTCTACACCGAGAGAAGTACCACCTGATGAGATTTCAGGGTCGAAGCCCCAATACTTGGTCCAGGTAATCAGGTTCTCTGCCATCACGTAGAAACGCAAGTGACTGATAGACAACTTCTGTGTAAGCTGCTTTGGCAAGGTATAACCCAGTGAGAGGTTCTTTACACGGAGGTAAGAGCCATCGCAGATATAGAGGTCTGAAACCTGCCAGTTGGTAGCATCACCGTTCTTCAGAATAGGATACTTGTTGCTGGTACCCTCGCCCGTCCATCTGTCGAGCATCCAAGAAGGGAAGTTGCCAGAGAATACGTCTGTACGATAGGTAGCATCAAACACCTTATTGCCTGTTACACCCTGCAGGAAGAGGTTGAGGTCGAAGCCTTTCCACTCTGCATTGAGGTTGAAACCGAAGGTCCATTTTGGTGTACCGTTACCGATATTGGTGCGGTCGTCCGGACTGATTGCTCCATCTCCATCTACGTCTACGAAGCGTACATCACCCGGCTTGGCATTTGGCATAATCATCTCGCCGTCCTTGTTGACATAAGCCTGAACCTCTGCCATATTTTGGAAGACTCCGGCTGTTTTGTAACCATAGAAGTAAGGGAATGGCTGGCCGTTGCTACCGCGTGTACCACCGCCAAAGATGCCCTGGAAGGTGTCCAAATCTATGAAACCAGTATCATTACCCAAATTGGTCAGTTCGTTGTGCAGATAGGTAACATTTGCCTTTGCATGGAAGCGGGCATCTGATACATTCCACTTATAGCCGAGTTCGAATTCAAGACCCGAGTTCTTCATATCACCCACATTGCCGATAGGTTTTGTCTCGCCTACATAGCTAGGAATTGGCATCGTAATCAGCATTCCGTTGGTCTTCTTCACATAGTAATCGGCACTGAAGGTCAATGCACTGCCGAAGAATCCGAAGTCGAAACCGATATCAGTCTGCTCACTCTCCTCCCACTTCAAGTCTGGATTGGCTGTTGCATTCGCCTTAGAACCATTAAACTTGATGGCATCCTTACCGAAGAGCACGTTGTTGCCCATGGCTGTCAATACGGTATAGCGGAAGTCTCCGATATTATCATTACCATTCTTACCCCAGCTGGCACGGAACTTGAGGTTGCTCAACCAGTTGCGGGTGCCCTCCATAAACTTCTCGTTCATGATGTTCCAACCAACAGAAGCTGATGGGAAGATACCATATTTATGAGATGGTCCGAAACGGCTTGAGCCATCTCGGCGGATTGTAGCCTGGAGCATATATTTCTCATCGTAATTGTAGCTCAAACGGCCAAAGAGTGAAGAGATGGCATGTACCACGTTGTTACCGCCCGATACGCTATGCTGAATCTGAGGCGCACCTACAGAGATGATCTTTCCGTCAGCATCCTTCACGATGGTCTGCTCGTAGTTGCCGGTAGCATAGTCGATAGAAGGCTTGTTTACATTCACAAGGTTCCAACGGCTACCATTCAGATAGTCGCTCTTGTTCTTCATCGCACTCTGGCCCAGCACTACAGCAAAGCTATGTTTGCCGATGGTCTTGTCATAGGTCAGGGTATTCTCCACCTGCCAGTTGATGCCCTTGTCTGAACTCTTATAGGCCTCAGTATGCTCTCGTTTATTATTGCCAGAGAGATAGTATTTGGAAGCCACATAACTGTCTGTTCCCCAGAAGCTGAGGTCGGCACTGTAAGTGAAGTGATACTTCAGATTATCCCACAATTGCAGGTCGATAGAGAACTTAGGCACAAACTTGTGCGACCAGTTCTTGGCAGCAGGAATGCTCAACATGGCCAGTGGGTTGTTCATCTCCTGATAGGTACCTCCCATACCAGGGATTGTATAATAATTGCCATTGGCATCACGCAGCAATTCATAGGCATTGCGCTTGCCGGTAATATTTCCTTCTGCATCGTATGTATTAGGATCCTCATAGGTATCATAATACTTCTTAACCATTGCCGGGTCTGTCACCGTAGGAGCCAATGTAGGCGCCAGATAGAGCGAACTGCCGAGGATAGAACCATAGATAGAGTTGGCATCGATACCAGTACTCTTGACACGTGTATAGGCCATATTGACGTTTACATCGAGCTTGTTGAGGAAGTTGCGCTCCTTCGATGCATCCATCACATTATATATATTGTTAGAGCGGAGGGAGAGGCGCTCATAGTTGCTCTGTCCGTAGTTACCGCCTACGATACCCTCCTGCTTATAATAGCCCATAGAGAGATAGTAGTTGATTTTTTCTGATGCACCACTGATAGATACCTCATGATTCTGCACTGGCGCATTGTCATTGAATACCAGGTCCTGCCAATCGGTACCAAAGCCCTTGATAGGTTTTCCGTTGCTGTCGGTCAGGTTGTAAGGATCGGCATAGATAGGAGCCTGACCGCCGTTTAAGGCACGCTCATTCTGAAGGATTGCATAATCAGTAGCGCTGGTTACATCGCGCTTCTTCCATGCGCTCTGCCAGCCGTAAGAGAAATTGTAGTTGATCTGTGCCTTGCCCATCTTACCCTTCTTGGTGGTAACAAGTACTACACCATTGGCAGCACGGGCTCCATAGATAGCACCTGATGCGGCATCCTTCAACACCTCTATACTCTCAATGTCGCTTGGGTTCAAGTAATCCAAACCACCCTCGATAGGCATACCGTCCACGATATAGAGAGGATCTGAATTGTTGATAGTACCTGTACCGCGAATACGAACTTTAGGAGATGCGCCAGGCTGACCCGATGAAGAGGTTACGTTGACACCGGCTGCCAGACCCTTCAATGCGTTATCAACACGCACTGGGCTCTTGCCAGCCAAATCTTCGGTGCTCACTTTGGCGATGGCAGCTGTTACCACGCTCTTCTTCTGAACACCGTAACCTACAACAACCACTTCGTCCAAAGCCTTGTCGTCTTGTTTAAGAGTAATCTTCATGTTGGCTGAAGGACGGATCTCTGCATCCTTGTAGCCAATGTAGGTAATAAGCAAGGTCTGGTTAGCATCTGCATCGATGACGAAGTTACCATCAAGGTCGGTAATTGCACCGGCTCCCTTGACGCCTTTTACCTGAATGGTGGCTCCGATAACGGGTTCACCCAGGTCATCCAACACGACACCCTTGAAGGTGTTTTTCTGTGCGAACGCTGACGTCGACATCAATAATGCGGTCGCCAGCAATAGACTTTTTGTTTTCATATTCGATTATTAGTTTAGAAAAATATCTGTTTGTTAGTTCACTCTATTATAATAATGTTTAAGACTGTGCGGCTGTGCATTTCCTAAAATGCGTTAAGCCGTGTTTTCGTTTGCAAATATAATATGTTTTTTTGATAAATCCTAGCACCTTCAACAGATAAGTGGAAAGAAAACTTTTCTAAAACAGTCTATACTATCAATTTTCAGACACTTACCAATTTTTAGCAACTATATGAAAGTGGATGGATTAAAATTAAGAAAATGAGGCTGGAACACCCTTAAAAAGTTACATCAGTATTTTTCAGTGTTCACACTCTGCCACTTTTCATTCGCACTACAACACATTTATTCCCCTAACTATCAGCGGTTTATAAAAGTTCTATTTTTACACCCATCCACTTTTCACTTATCACCCGTCATTTTTTCATTATTTATTTAGTAATTTTGCAGATGAATGAGCATATACGCTTAAACGCACAAAAAAAACGTGAGAAGCGTTGTGCATAACAACAACAACTGCAAGAATAAACAAAAACATAATAAATATTCATTACTTATGAAACAGTTCATTTTATCATGTGTCTTGTCTGTGGCAGCCATCGCTCCATCACAGGCACAGCAGGCAAACAGACAATTGCCTGTCTATCTCGACCAGACCAAGCCGGTAGAGCAGCGCATCGATGATGCCATCTCCCGCATGACGCTGGCAGAGAAGATACGCATCATCCATGCTCAGAGCAAGTTTTCATCAGCCGGTGTACCACGCTTGGGATTTCCTGACTTCTGGACGGATGACGGACCTCACGGAGTGCGTCCTGACGTATTGTGGGATGAGTGGGAACAGGCTGGCCAGACCAACGACTCCTGTGTAGCCTTCCCTGCCCTCACCTGTCTTGCCGCATCATGGAATCCGCAGATGAGCCGCATCTATGGCGAAGCATTGGGCGAAGAAGCCCTGTATCGCGGCAAGGACATGATTCTGGGTCCTGGCGTCAACATCTACCGCACGCCTCTCAACGGCCGCAACTTCGAGTATATGGGCGAAGATCCGTTCCTGGCAAGCATCATGGTAGTACCGTATATCCAGGGATTGCAGTCTAAGGGCGTATCAGCCTGCGTAAAGCACTATTGCCTGAACAACGATGAGGAATACCGCCATCAGGTCAACGTAATCGTAAGCGACCGTGCTCTCCACGAAATCTATCTCCCTGCCTTCAAGGCGGCTGTTGAGAAGGGTAAGACATGGGGTATCATGGGAGCCTACAACCTATATAAGAATGAGCACAACTGCCACAACCAGTGGACCCTGAACAAGATTCTGAAGGGCGACTGGAAGTATGATGGTGTCGTGGTAAGCGACTGGGGCGGTGCTCACGACCTGGAACAGTCTGTAAAGAACGGGCTGGATATGGAGTTCGGCACCTGGACAGACGGTCTTACGATGGGCGCTACCAATGCCTACGACAACTATTATCTCTCCATGCCTTACATGAAGGCCATACAGGAAGGAAAGTTCACCCAGAAGGAGCTGGACGATAAGGTGCGCCGCGTATTGCGCCTCTTCTATCGCACCACGATGAATCCGAACCGCCCTCATGGTTTCCTCTGTTCCGAGAGCCATTATGCAGCTGCCAGACAGATTGCTGAGGAAGGCATCGTATTGCTCCAGAACAGGAACAATGTGCTCCCTATCAACACCCAGAAGGCTAAGCGCGTACTGGTAGTGGGCGAGAATGCCATCAAGATGATGACCGTAGGCGGAGGCTCTTCTTCGCTCAAGGTACAGCGCGAGATTTCGCCTCTCGATGGCCTGAAGACGCGCTTGGGCAAGGACGGCATCGAGGTAGATTATGCCCGCGGATATGTGGGCGATGTAACGGGCAACTACAATGGCGTTACAACCGGCCAGAACCTGGAAGATAAGCGCAGCGAGGCTGAACTGATAGCCGAAGCCGTAGAGAAAGCCAAGACTGCCGACTATGTCATCATGTTTGGCGGTCTGAACAAGAGCGATTTCCAGGACTGTGAGGGTCACGACCGCAAGCATTATGAGTTGCCATACCATCAGGATAAGCTGATCGAGGCTTTGGCTAAGGCAAACAGAAACTTCGTTTATGTCAACATCTCGGGCAATGCGGTAGCTATGCCTTGGAAGGCTAAGGTTGCCGGCATCGTACAGGGCTGGTTCATCGGTTCGGAGAGCGGCGAAGCCCTTGCAAGCATCCTTACAGGCGATGCCAACCCTAGCGGAAAGTTGCCGTTTACATGGGTCAACTCGCTGAAGGAAACAGGTGCTCATGCACTCAATACCTATCCGGGAACCTGGCGCCAGGAAGGTGGAGCCAGCACGAAGGGCAACATCATTGATGAGGAATATAAGGAAGGCATCTATGTAGGTTACCGCTGGACAGATAAGGAGCGCATCAAGCCTACCTTTGCATTCGGTCACGGCTTGAGCTACACCCAGTTTGCCATCTCTAATCTGCGCAGCGACAAGGTGCAGATGAAGCAGGACGGCACAATCACCTTTACCGTAAACGTAAAGAATACAGGTAAGCGTGCCGGAGCCGAGACGGTTCAGCTCTACATCCACGATGTCAAGTCATCAGTAGACCGTCCTCAGAAGGAGCTGAAGGGATTCCAGAAGGTTTATCTCCAGCCAGGTGAGAGCAAGGATATCAGCATCACCATCAGCAAAGAGGCCCTCAGTTTCTACGATGAGGCATCTTCATCCTGGAAGGCTGAAGCCGGAAAGTTTGAGGCTCTTGTTGGTAATGCAGCCGATAACCTGAAGCTCAAGAAAGCCTTCGAGCTCTTTTAAAAGAATGATTCGATTCTGAGAAATTGAACGGAGGGAAGAAATAAATATAACGCATAAAAGCTTGTTACGGTGAAACGCCGTAACAAACTTTTATTGTATTCCCATGCTTTTCATCCATTGACAAACTCGTAAAAACCGGGATATTCAAAAATATCAATATCTTGATTATCAGAAGATTAACCAACTTGACGTTGTAAAACACAACGTCAAACTATTATGCGATTTCTATCGCCTATCACCCATCACCAAGTTCGCAGAAACAGGGATACACAAACATCAATATTTTGATTATCAAATGACTACCCATACATCGCGAAACGCGATGCATGGGTACCTGAAGCATTTACTCTTTCCGCAAAAACAATCAACACGCTGATTATCGGTTAGTTAACCCATATAATACGGCAAAACGCCGTACATGGGTACCCGAAGCATTTACTCTTTCCCAGAAAATAGTCAACGCCCTGATTATCGGAAGTTTTACCCATACGCCCAGAAAGGCTTATTTCATGCCAATCTGCTTCACACGCTGCTCGAACTCTTCCCTGTCACAGATGGCACTATTCTTGATTTTGGCGCGATAATTATAGATAGTGTTCACAGAATAGTGAAGGAACTCGGCAATCTTAGAACTGTCCTCGATGCCCAGACGGATAAGGGCAAAGATACGGAGGGTGGTAGAAAGACGGCTGTCATCTTCGAGCACGATACGCTCTTCAGGCCTCAAGAGGGCATTGAACTCCTCAACAAAGTCAGGGAAGAGCTTCAGGAAGGCGGAATCGAAATACTCATACAGCTCGCCCATGTAGGCCTCGCCAGCCTGCATCTGCTCCAGCAACTTGTTGAGTTCTCTTGCCTTCACTAGTTTCACTACTCGCTTGCGCATGGTCTCTATCTTGTCGACATAGATGGCACAAAGGCGCAGGAATCGACCAATATATACTTCCTTCATCTTGTTACTCTCGTTGAGTGAATGGTTCATCTCGTTGAGAGAATGGTTCATCTCGTTAAGACGCTCATTTGCCAACTGCAAGGCATGGTTGGTTTCCTTCAGCTTATGATGGGCCGCAGCAATGCGCTTGCGCTGCTTGTTGACATAGTAGAGCAAGAGCATAACCACAAAGAGAAGCAAGGCTGAACACGCTACCATGAGCCGCAGATGCTGGTTGCTCGAAGAAAGCTCTTTCTGATAGCCCTCCTCAATCTGCGTGAGCACAGGCATGATCTGGCGGCTGCGGATAGGCGTATTGAAAACGGTAGCCGACTTCCAGGCAAACTTGATATACTCGTGAGAGCGCTTCTGCTCGCCCGGTTCGGCATTGAGCAGATTGGCGAGTTCCCAGAGCGACCCCTGGTCCATCACAGCCAACTGGACATCGCAGATAGCAGAACGCAAGAGGCAGCTGAGAAACTGCTCTTCATCGCCAAACTGATTGTAGGTCAAGCCGCGATAAAACTGTACAATGGCATACTGATGGGTGCCCGGTTTCGTCATCGACAGCCGCTTATCGCTCAATCGCAAAGCCTCCTTCATATTGCCTGCATCGCGTGCCCTCACCTCCTGCATCTGCAGATAAAGGTCATCATCATGGCTGAATGTGCTGTCTATTGCAGCCTGATAGGCATTACGCTTGCCGGCATAAAATTTCTTCAAGGAAGGAACGTTGGAATAATATGCCATCTCGCCATACAGGTGCTGGCAAGCCCAGAGGTAGTTGCGTTTGCCCTCAGCATCGATTCGGCATAATCGCCCGTGGTAGATTCCTGGAAAGCAAGCAGCGCCTTGGCATTTCCCACCTTCTTTTTATCGCCCATTCTGAAGGCAAGTTCCATACACTGGTTGATGTATTTCAGCGCCATGTCATTCTTGTAGGAGCGGTATTCCTCAAAGAGCGCAAAACAGGCATCATACTTACTGCTTAGGCGCCTGGCGGTCTTCAGTTTCTGCTCCCAATCGCGAATTCGGGCTTCACGTACCTTCACATAATCAGCCGAATGGGCAATGGCGTTGTCCAGACTCTGAAAAAGTTGCTCTATATTATCTGTTGTTTTTGCTGCAAGAGAAAGAGGCATCAAGACAAAGAGCAGGAAGAAGAATGCCTTTCCCCATAATTCATTTATGCGATACATCAACTTGATTCCGTTTAAGATTGATTTATTTTCATGAGGTTTCACGTGCAAAAGTAATAAAAAAATCGGAAACGACAAATCAAATATAGAAGAAATGTAGATATCTTCGCATTTTTCGTCTATACCGCATCCACTTTTTATATATTCTCCATTTTTCTTATCCATCTCATTATCAGATATATTTCTATCTAAAAAAGAAAAATTCATCCACATTTTAACATTCCTATCGCGCATCGTATCATCTTTTTTATTATCTTTGCAAAAGATAAACATAAAAATAACAATTAACATAATAAACAATGAGAACAGCACTTTTATCACTCACATTTCTT
>OHNY01000270.1_pt1 | contig 14181 bp, 10 predicted proteins | sample 1569671 | NCBI WGS metagenome assembly OHNY01 (sample SAMEA3879523, study PRJEB24766) | human gut metagenome | biome: human-associated habitat; feature: feces | place: USA | collected 1985/1987
CCCAGTTGGCCACGTGCCAGCGAGCCTACCGCGGCGAAGCCGATGCCGGAGTCGGGCACGGGGAAAGAGACATCCTTGCAGGCCGCATTCCACAGCTCAGTGAGGCATTGCATGGCCAGTTCCGTGCGGGCTTTGCGCTTGGTCGCACCATTCCGGTAGACGCCGTCGTCATCCGGCTGGCTCATATCCATGAATCGTTGTTTCAAGCCATCTACTGCTGAAGTCATTGCTTCATCTTTCATTGCCAAAAAAAGTCCCCGCACGGCGTCAATTCGCGGCGTGCGGGGACCTTTCCTATGCAGTCCATCCCCTTCTAAGCATGGACGTCTGTGTTATCAGATCGCGGCGGAACCGGTCTCACCGGTACGCACGCGGGCCACGGAGTCCAGCGGAGCGACCCACACCTTGCCGTCACCGATGGTGCCGGTGCCGGCGGACTTGATGATCACACCGACCAGCGTTTCAGCATCCGCGTCATCGGACAGCACTTCAACGCGAATCTTCGGAATCAGGTCCACAGTGTATTCAGCGCCACGGTAGACCTCGGTGTGGCCGCGCTGGCGGCCGTAGCCGTTGGCCTCGGACACGGTCAGACCGTGCACGCCGGCGGCCGCGAGGGCCTCCTTGACATCGTCGAGCTTATGGGGCTGAATGATAGCGGTGATCAGCTTCATTTCACTTCACCTCCTTGAGAACGGAGCTGGCAGTACCAGCAAAATCGTAAGCACGTTCGCCCTGGTCGGCAAGATCGATGCCGCCGACTTCCTGAGCTTCGGTGACGCGCCAACCGATGGTCTTCTCCAGAGCGAAGGCGATGATCGCGGTGATCACTGCGGAGTAGAGGATGGCGACGAGAGCGATGACCAGCTGAACGACGAGCTGCTTCCAGTCGCCACCAGCCAGCAGACCGGTGCCTTCACCGAAGAAGCCGATGAGGATGGTGCCGGTGAAACCACCAACGCCATGCACGCCGACAACGTCGAGGGAGTCATCGTAGCCGAACTTGAACTTGAGACCGCAGGCCAGGCAGGTCAGGACACCAGCGATGGCACCCATCACGATGGCCCACAGCGGGGAAACCACATCGGCGGCCGGGGTGATGGCGACCAGGCCGGCGACCATACCCGAGGCGGCACCCATGGCGGTGTAGTGACCGGAGCGAATCTTCTCGGTGAAGCCCCAAGAGAGCATTGCGGCTGCGGTGGCGGCGGAGGTGGAAACCCAAGCGTAACCAGCAGTACCGTTGGCGGCGAAGGCGGAACCAGCGTTGAAGCCGAACCAGCCGAACCACAGCAGGAAGGCGCCGAGCATCACGAACGGCACGTTGTGCGGGCGGAACGGCTGCGTGCCGAAGCCCTTACGCTTGCCGATGATGAGCACGATGATCAGGGCGGCGACTGCGGCGTTGATGTGGACGACAGTACCACCTGCGAAATCGTGGGCGGCCGCGCCGATGGCCTTGGAGATGGCGCCGTCAGCAGACAGCAGACCACCGTTCCAGACCATGTGGGCCATAGGAGCGTAGTCGAAGGTGACCCACAGCGCCACGAAAATCATCCAGGTGCTGTACTTCACACGCTCGGCAATGGCGCCGCAGATCAGGCCGACGGTAATCATCGCGAAAGCGACCTGGAAGGCGACGTCCACGGAAACCGGGTAGTTGTTGCCGTTCAGACCGGTGGCGGTGAACACGCCGTCCTGGGCGACCATGGAGTCCTTCAGCAGGAAGCCGCTGGCCGGGTCGCCGAAGATGCCTCCGATGTCGGAACCGGCGTAAGCAATCGACCAACCCCACAGGGTCCAGATAATCATGGTGACCGACAGGGCGGCCGCCTCAAGCATCAGCATGTTCAGGACGGCCTTGGCACGAACCATACCGCCGTAGAAGAACGCCACACCAGGCGTCATGAGGAAAACCAAGGACGCGGATGTCAGGATCCATGCGGTGTTACCGGAATCAATCGCTCCCATGTCTACCTCCCTCTCTTTCGTTCAGGGCACCGGGGGCTTTGCGCGGCCGGCGTCGACTTTGTCTCTACAATGCCGTCCCCCTTGTGGGGGCTAACAGTTCGTCAGTAAAAGCCGGTCTCGTTTTGGTTTCGTTACGGCAAGTTACGCGATTGTTAAGCGCACCTGACAATTAGGTTGGCATCGGATGGGCTGATTCCGGCATGATTCCAACGGATATGGGAAAGCCCCGAATCATGTTTCGAATATGCTTCGGGGCTAGGTTTGGTGCGTTGCGGGCGTTTCCCGCGCCCACAACGTGGACGGACGCAGGGCTCCCCTCGCTGAGGGGAGCTGTCGAGCAAAGCGAGACTGAGAAGAACTCGACCGTCTACGCGAGAATGCCGTCCACGAAACCTTCGGGATCGAAAGGTGCCAAATCGTCCGGACCTTCACCAAGACCGACGAGCTTGACCGGCACGCCGAGCTCCTTCTGCACGCTGACCACGATGCCGCCCTTGGCGGAACCGTCAAGCTTGGAGAGCACCACACCGGTAATGCCGATGGCTTCGGCGAACACCTTGGCCTGGGCCATGCCGTTTTGGCCGGTGGTGGCGTCGAGCACAAGCAGCACTTCATCCACCGGCAGGTTCTTTTCGGTAACACGGCGAATCTTGCCGAGCTCGTCCATCAGGTTCGACTTGTTCTGCAGTCGGCCGGCAGTATCGATGATGAGCACGTCCGCGTTCGCTTCCTTGGCCTTGGCGGATGCCTCAAAGGCGACGGATGCCGGGTCGGCACCGTCCTTGTCGGAGCGGACGACGGGCACATTGACGCGTGCGCCCCAGGTTTCGAGCTGGTCGGCGGCGGCCGCGCGGAAGGTGTCGGCCGCGCCCATCATGACCTGCTTGTTTTCGGCCACGAACAGTCGAGCCAGTTTGCCGGCAGTGGTGGTCTTGCCGGTGCCGTTGACGCCGACCATGATGATGACGCTGGGCTTGGCGGCACCCGGCTTTTCGGCATTGAGGCGGCGGTCCGTATCTCGACCGACCAGATCGAGCAGCTTCTCCTTGAGCGTGGCGCGTACTTCGGCTGGGTCGGCTTTACCAGTGATGCGGGCGTCGGTTCTCAGGTCATCGACCAGTTGGGCGGAAGCATCCGCACCGACGTCGGCAAGCAGCAGTGTGTCTTCGACGTCTTCCCAATCGGCCTCGGAGAGATTGTCTTTGGCGAGGATGTCGAACAGGGCCTTGCCGAACGGGTTGCCGGACTTGGCAAGTTTTGCCTTGAGTCGGGTCAGTCGAGAGCCGACCGATTCGGGGGTTTCAGGTTTGGCGGGAGTGGGCTTGGAGGCAGGTTGGGACTCGGGCTTGGGCGCAGCTGCCGGTTCGGGTTCGGCCTGCGCGGCTGGCGCAGGCTCGGCTTTGGCCGATTCGGCTGACTTGGCCGGCTCGGCGGCCGTCCGCCAGAGCCACGGCCTCGTCGTAGAGGGCGTTCACCGCGCTGTCCAGCGCGGCGTCGGCGGCGGCCTTGGCGTCGCGGGTCTTCTTGTTGTCGGGGGCAACCTTGCCCATCGCACGATCCAAATCGCGCTTGCGGGACTTGCCCAACCAGATGCTCAGGGCGATTACGATAACCGCCGCCACAATCACGCCAAGAACGGCGAGCACAGTATTCATATCCATACCTGTCAAGTCTAGCCCGCAGATGGAATCCCCTACGAATTCGGCAGTCTCAGGCCGACAATTCCACCCGGCGACTTAAGCTGAACCGCATGGCACATTCTTCACGTATGACGTCGCTGCAGCGCCGCGAGCAGCTGATTGAAGTCGGACGCTCGCTATTCGCCGCCAAAGGCTTCGAAGCGGTAAGCGTGGAGGAAATCGCCGCGCACGCCAAAGTCTCCAAGCCGATTGTGTATGAGCATTTCGGCGGCAAAGAGGGCCTGTATGCCGTCATTGTGGATCGTGAGATGCGCGCGCTGACCGGTACGCTGACCGCCGCGCTCGACGATCCGACCGTGCACCCGCGCCAGATTGTGGAACGCACGGCGCTTGCGCTCCTCACCTATATCGAAGAGAATGCCGAGGGGTTCCAGGTACTGGTACGCGACTCGCCGAGCACCGACCCGTCCGGCTCATTCAGCTCGCTGATGGGAGACATCGCCGTACGCGTTGAAGACATTCTTTCCGAAACATTCAAACGGCAGAAGCTGTCTGCCAAGGGCGTGCCGTACTACGCGCAGATGCTGGTGGGCATGACCGTATTCACCGGGCAGTACTGGGCCGACCGGCCAAAGGTGAGCAAGGAGCAGCTGGCTGCATACATTGTGGATTTGGCCTGGCATGGCCTGAGCCGGCTTGACTCCAAGCCCCAGTTGTTCTTTGAGGGCGCCAAGGCGCGGAAGGAGGCCGAGCGCCGAGCCAAGCGCGAGTCCGATTCCGGCAGCCCGGATTCAGACCAGACGAGTTCTGCCCAATCGGATCCCGAGCACGCCACCGGGGAAGATTCAGGGTTGCAGAACATGCGTTCAGGGGCACAGGTTACGCAACACTCTGCCGAGTCGGGAGGCGAAGTGCTACGGTTTGAACAGGAAACTGAACATAACGACTAAATATGTGAGGACGTAAGACTTTCATGGCCAGCACGGCAAAGACGCTCACCTTTGTGATCCCCGCATACAATATGGGGTCCTACCTTGACCGTTGCGTGAACTCGCTGCTTTCGGCAAGCGACATCAGCGACCTCGAGGTGCTGATTGTGGACGACGGTTCGAAAGACGGCACGCTGGAGTACGCGCGCAAGCTGGAACGCACCAATCCGGGCGCCGTGCGCGCGATTCATCAGGAGAACAAGGGCCACGGCGGCGCGGTGAACACCGGTATCGCGGCGGCGACCGGCATGTACGTCAAAGTGGTGGATGCGGATGATTGGGTCGACCCGCAGGCCATCGACACGGTTCTGGCCACGTTGCGTGCACAGCATGACACCGACGAACCGATTGACATGCTGGTGACCAATTACGTGTATGACAAGGTGGCCAAGCGTCACAAGACCGTAGTGAACTTCCGCCGTGTAATGGAGGCCGGCCGCGTGCTCGGCTGGGATGACCTGGGCAAGTTCGGTCTGGCGCAGTACATCATCATGCATGCGCTCACCTTCCGCACGCAGGTGGTGCGCGATTCCGGGCTGAAGCTGCCGGAGCACACGTTCTACGTCGATTTCTATTACTCGTACCAGCCGTTCCCGTGGGTGAAGCGCATCCAGTACCTCGATGTGCCGTTCTACCACTACTTCATCGGGCGCGAGGGTCAGAGCGTGCAGACCGACGTGATGATTAAGCGTGTGGACCAGTTGCGGCTCGTCAATCGGCTGATGACCGAGGCCACGCCCGAACGCGGTACGGTGCCGGAGGGGCTGTACCGGTACATGATTCACTTCCTGGCGATCGAATCGTGCGTTACCTCGACGTTCCTGATTCTCTCGCGCGATCCGGCCAACTACGTTAAGAAAACCGAGCTGTGGGATGCGATTGACGCCTATTCGCCGGCCATCGGCAAGGATGTGCGCTCGCAGCTGATGTCCCGCGCGCTCAATCTGCCCGGCAAAACCGGCCGCTGGATCGTGCGCAACGGCTATCTCATCGCCAAACGCATCGTCGGCTTTAACTGATTCGGATTGTGGTTTTGCCCTGCTGACGCGTTATCAGCAGGGCATCCCTATTACCTCCCCAGTCGAGGTTTTGCTACTCGGCCCAACGGTCGGACATCGCGAAGCTGTTGTGCATCAGGTTGCTGGAGGTGTATAGCACGTCGTTCAGCAGCTTGGTTGTGTGCTCGCGCAGGTAGTCGGCCATCTCGTCGTTGGCCGCTTCGAGCACATCCGCCACGCCCTGCACATCCTTCTCATCGCCGTGGCCGCCATCGAGCGGCCATGCATTCGTATCCGTCGATTCGGCATCGCTTCGAGCAAGCAACTGCTCATCCGTGCGCTCGATGAGCCGGTGTCCGAACGCGCGCACGCCCTCGGCATACCCTTCGATGAACCGGTTCGTCTCATACCAGTGTGCGTCGGCCACGACGGCGATCAGGCGGTTCGTCCAATACAGGTTGCCGGTGGAGACTTCGGGCGTGGTGTCGCGCAGGTAGGCAGGCGTGTCGTTGACGTTCGCGTAGAACGGCGCGGCGGCGGTGAACGGACCAGAGCCGAACGATACCCACATCACCGTGCGATTGGCCGCCGGCACATACGGACGGACCTGAATCGCCACCATATGGCCGGTGCGGTTCACGCCGATCGGACGGTAACGGTGGCGCGATTCCGCCGTGCCGGTCGTGCCGTACGGGTCGTACGGCGTGCCTTCGAAGTGCGAGGACAGCAGGAAATCAACGTCTTCGAGGCTCACCTTGTCTTCCGGCACGCGGCACCACGGGATGTCGTCGGATTCGGGCGTGTAGCGGGCGGCCGGCGAATCCCAGTCCTCGCTGGGGTTGAGGCGGCGTTGCATGTACCAGGCACGCGGCGTGTTGTAGATATGGTCCTTCGGCGTCGCGGTGCCGAAGGCCTTGCGCGGGTTGAAACGGGTGGGAAGGGCAACGGTTGTTCCGAATCCGGCGCTATGCGCGTGACGGCCGTTGGAAGAGACCGGCGTTCCCATTGTGCGGTCGAGGTGATGCGTGGCCATGAACTCGCGCAGGTCGGCGCTGCATAGGTATTCGCGCTGCTCGCCGAACGCATCGGCGAGGTCGAAGTCGTCGATGCCGAGCTGGTTGGGGATCGTGGCATAGCAGTCATCGGGCACTCGGCGGGCGATCCAATGGTGGCCGCCGATGGTCTCGACGTACCAGATCTCGTCCACATCCGAAATAATCACGCCGTTCGATTCGTAGGTGCCGTAGGTTTCGAGCAGTTCGCCCAACCGCGCGACGCCCTCGCGCGCGGTGGTGACATACGGCAGCACAAGGGTGATGATGTCTTCCTCACCGATACCGCCGGGCTGCTCGGCCTGATAATCGGTGCTGTCCGGTTCGCCGACAGCCGGCCGCAACTCGACCATCGGGTCCGCACCGAGCACGCGCTCGTTGACAGCGATGGTTTCGGTGGCGCTCATCGCCACGTTGTGTTCGTTGGCACCGGCTTCGGCCAGAATGCCACGATTATTCAGCACGTTCGGTGCGATGGTGTACCGGCAAGGATTGTCCGGTAGTTCGATTTCGACATGGCTCAGCACGCTGCGGTAGTGGCGCGGCTGGTCGTCGGGGGCGACAGCGACGAAGCGCTTGGGATCGTAACGGCCCGAGCCCGAATCGTCATCGCGGGCGATGATGGTGGAACCGTCGTAACTGGCATTTTTGCCGACAAGAATCGTGGTGCATGACATGGGACACCACTCTAGGAGACAGGCTGGTCGAAACAAAAAAATCCTTGGAACCATTGCGATTCCGAGGATTTGTTGTGCCCCCTGTGGGATTCGAACCCACAACCCACGACTTAAAAGGACGCTGCTCTAACCGTTGAGCTAAAGGGGCAACTCTTCTAAAATACACACCGTTTTGGGATATTTCAACTACGGCGTTGCGTACACGTTTGCGTACGCGATTGGCCCAACGCACGGCACAGCACACGCAATGTGGCCCAAATCGCAGCCCAAATCGCATATCGCCTCTAGCGATAGATAGCCGCCGGCGACTACCCTTGTACATTATGAGTGAATCCCCCAATTGGAGCAATCCCCTGCGCGACTCGCGCGACCTCAGACTGCCCCGTATCGCCGGCCCATGCAGCCTCGTCATTTTCGGTGTCACGGGCGATCTGGCACAAAAGAAACTACTGCCAGCCGTCTACGACCTGGCGAACCGTGGCCTACTGCCGCCGAGCTTCGGTCTGACCGGTTTCGCCCGCCGCGACTGGACACAGGAACGGTTCATCGAATTCGTCAAGGCCGCCGTCCAGGCGCATTGCCGTACGCCGTTCAAGGAGTCGACTTGGCGCAATCTGGCCGCCGGCATCCGCTTCGTGCAGGGTACGTTCGACGACCCGGAGGCCTTCGAGCGTCTGAGCGCTACCGTGCAGGAGCTTGACCGCGACCGCGGCACGCAGGGTAACCATGCCTTCTACATGTCGGTGCCGCCGCGCGCATTCCCACAGGTCGCCAAGCAGCTGGCCGCCTCCGGCCTGTCGCGCTCGTCCGAGGGCGCATGGCGCCGCGTGATCATCGAGAAGCCGTTCGGCCATGATCTGGCCAGCGCCAAGGAACTCGACAGCGTGGTATCCGAAGTGTTCGACCCGAGCTCCGTGTTCCGCATCGACCACTACCTCGGCAAGGAAACCGTGCAGAACCTGCTGGCCCTGCGTTTCGCCAACGCCATGTACGAGCCGATCTGGAACGCCAACTATGTGGACCACGTGCAGATCACGATGGCCGAGGACATCGGCATCGGCGGCCGCGCCGGCTATTACGACGGCATCGGCGCCGCACGCGACGTCATCCAGAACCACCTGCTTCAGCTCATGGCTCTGACCGCCATGGAGGAGCCGGTGAGCTTCACCGCCAAGGACCTGACCGCCGAAAAGACCAAGGTGCTTTCCGCCGTGCGCCTGCCCAAGGACCTCGCCGCCAACACCGCGCGCGGCCAGTATGCCAAGGGCTGGCAGGGCTCGCACGAAGTGGTCGGCTACTTGGAGGAAAAAGGCATCGACCCCAAGAGCACCACTGAAACGTACGCCGCCATCCGCCTCGATATCGACACCCGCCGCTGGGCTGGCGTGCCGTTCTACCTGCGTTGCGGCAAGCGCCTCGGCAAGCGTGTAACCGAAATCGCCGTGGTGTTCAAGCGCGCCCCGCATCTGCCGTTCGAGCAGACCGCCGTGCGCGAACTCGGCAAGAACGCCATCGTGATTCGCGTGCAGCCCGACGAGGGCGTCACCATGCGCTTCGGAGCCAAGGTGCCGGGCGGCTCCACCATGGAGGTCCGTGACGTGAACATGGACTTCAGCTACGGCCGCTCCTTCACCGAGAACTCGCCGGAAGCCTATGAGCGACTGATTCTGGACGTGCTGCTCGGTGATCCGCCGTTGTTCCCGACCACCGAAGAGGTGAACCTCAGCTGGGAGATCCTCGATCCGATTGAACAATTCTGGTCCACGCTTGGCCAGCCGCAGGCCTACCGCGCCGGTACGTGGGGTCCGGCACAGGCCGACGAAATGCTGGCGCGCGACGGCCGCCACTGGAGGATGCCATGATCATCGATATGCCGAACACCCGCACCCGCGAGATTGCGCACAAAATCGAACAGCTGCACGAGGAGCGCGGCGAATCGGCGACCGGCCGCGTGCTGACGCTGCTCATCGCCACCGAGGACGCGGACCTAGAGCATGCGCTGGAAATCGCGAACTCGGCCAGCCGTGAGCACCCGTGCCGCGTGATTGCCGTAGTACCGGATACCAATCCTGCCGATCAGTCCGGCGAAGGCGAACCGAACGCGGCCGAAGTGGCCGCCGAGGTGAGCGCGAGTCGCGATAATCCGGCCGTCGATTTGACCGACGGCCCGAACGATCCGAACGATTCCAACCTGAACGCCCAAGTGCGATTCGGCGCGGACGCCGGTGCCGGTGAGATCATCGTCTTGCGTCCGCGCGGTGGCCTTATCAACCACCCGGATACGCTGGTTATCCCGCTGCTTGTGCCGGATGCGCCTGTAGTGGCGTGGTGGCCGACCACACCGCCGTCGAACCCGGCCAAGGATCTGATGGGTGCGATGGCCCGCAGTCGCATCACCGACGCGTTGCACTCCAATAATCCGGAGGCCACGATTGAGCGTTTGCGCCGCAATTGGACACCGGAAGATATCGACTTGTCCTGGACACGACTGACCGTCTGGCGCGCAATGCTCGCCTCGATGCTCGATCAGCCGCCGCACCTGCCCGCCGCGAAGGTGACCGGCAAGGCCGACTTCCTGCCTATGGAAATGCTGTGCGCATGGCTGCGTCTGAAACTTGGCGTACCAGTCGAAACTGAGTTCGTGCCCGACGCGCAGGCCGTGACCGGCGTGTACCTGACCCGTGAGGACGGTGTGATCTCGCTGGAACGCCCGTATGAGGACCAAGCGCTGATCTCGCTGCCCGGCCAGACTCCGCAGGAAGTGTCCGTGCCGATGCGCACCATCGAGGACTGCCTGACCGAGGAACTGCGTCGCATCGATCCCGATGAGATCTACGCCGAGGTCATCAACGAAGGCTGGGATCTGATTCGTCACTGAAGTCGGTAGAACCCGTTGCCACAGCGGCGTTGGAATGAGTTCGGCAATTGTGGCCGAGCCATGCCAACGCCGTTGCTCATCGTTTCCTACCTCATGCGATGCCGAAGCTCATGCCCGCGGAGTAATAAAGTGACATATGCGATGTCGCACAATGTGGATTGTGTTGTCAACTGACAACACAATCCACATTGCAAAGTACGACACATACCCCATACAAGGACCATACATGGCAACTCGAAAACTCATTGTGTATCCGAATAAAGATCTGATGATTCAGGCTGGCGCGCAACGTTTTGTCTTGGCGCTACTCGATTTGCTCGCCGAACGATTGCCTGATGGCACGCATCGCACGCGTGTGGATGTGGCGCTGTCTGGCGGTTCGGCCGCGCAGCCGCTGGGCTTGGTGCTGAACGATCCGCTGGCTGACGCGATTGATTGGTCGCGCGTGCATTTCTGGTGGAGCGACGAACGTTTTGTGCCGGCTTACGACACCGATCGCAATGCTTTGGAGGCCCGTCGCCTGCTGCTTGACCAGCTGGTGGCAGATGGCAAGCTGCCTGAGTCGAATATTCATGAGATGGCGGCCGATACCCGTTCAGCCGATGACATCGCCGATGTGATGGATCAGGCCGACAGCGATGATGCTTCCGTTCGCGCCGCCGCCGATGCCGCGAATGATGCGTTGCTGGACGATGTCGCGAGCGACTATGAGCGCGAGTTGGTGAATGAATTGGGGCCGGAACCGGTAATCGATCTGATGATTCTCGGCATGGGACCGGACGGTCACTATGCGTCGCTGTTCCCTGGTCATGATGAGGTCAAGGTTACTGATAGGCTCACCGTGGGTGTGAACCACTCCCCCAAGATGCCGCCGCTGCGTGTTTCATTGACCGCGCCGCTCATCGCGCGTTCACGCCATACGTGGTTCTTCGCCGCCGGTGCCGGCAAAGCCGAATCGCTGGCCCATGTCTTCGAGCAGCCCAACAAACCGGATTACCCGTCCTCCTACGCCAACGGAGTGGACGAGTTCATCTGGTTCTCCACCGAAGAAACCGTCACCGAGTTGTGAGTGAATTAAGCCCCCTCTGATGAGGGGGCTTAATTCGTCTATGGCTACGCCTCAATCTCGGACTTGCCCTCTTCGCCGCCGGCCCCTGCAATTAGGGACTCGCCTGCGGCGAGGCTCAGTGTTGGCTCGGCGGCATAGCCGCCTCGCTCCGAAGAGGGCCGGGGAGCCCACCGGGCTCCCCTAAGCCCGAGATCGCGAGGCTACGCCTCGATCTCGGGCTTGCTGTTTTCTCAGCTCGGCTATCGCCGAGCCTGAAGAAGGCCGGACAGCCCACAGGGCTGTCCTAAACCTGAAATCACGAGGCTACGCCTCGATTTCAGGCTTGCCTTCTTCAGCCCACAGCGTGTGGAACACGCCGGGCTTGTCTACGCGGCCGTAGGTGTGGGCACCGAAGAAGTCACGCTGGGACTGGGTCAGAGCGGTAGGCAGGCGCTTGGAGCGCAGACCATCGTAGTACGCCAGGGAGCTGGAGAACACCGGGGTCGGGATGCCGGCCTCCACCGCGCGAACGATCACGCGACGCCATGCATCCTGCGATTCGCCGATGATCTTCTCGAAGTACGGATCGAACAGCAGGGAAGCCGGCGGGTTATCGCCCCTGAAGGCCTCGGTGATGCGGTCGAGCAGGAACTGGGCGCGAATAATGCAGCCGCCACGCCAAATGCGGGCCACTTCGGACAGGTTGATATCCCAGCCGTATTCCTTGGCACCGTCCTGAATCTCGTTCAGGCCCTGAGCATAGGCCACGACCTTGGAAGCGAACAGAGCCTTGCGCACGTCCTCGACGAACGCGGCCTTGTCTTCTCCGGCCAGATCGATGGTCTTGTTCGGTCCAGCCAGACCTTCCTTCTGAGCGTCTTCACGCAGCTCACCGTGCGAAGACAGTGCACGAGCGAACACGGCTTCACCGATGGCAGCCACAGGAGAACCACATTCCAGACCAGTCTGCACGGTCCACGTACCAGTACCCTTCATGCCGGCATGATCCACGACCACGTCCACGAACGGCTTGCCGGTCTCGGCATCCTTGTGGTGCAGAATCTCAGCGGTGATCTCGATCAGGTAGGAGTCAAGGTCGCCCTTGTTCCATTCAGCGAACACGTCGCCAATCTCCTCGGCATCCATGCCGAGTCCACGGCGCAGAATGTCATACGCCTCACCAATCACCTGCATATCGGCATACTCGATGCCGTTGTGCACCATCTTGACAAAGTGGCCGGCACCATCGGTGCCGATGTGGGTCACGCACGGTTCGCCGTTCACCTTGGCGGCGATGGACTGAAGAATCGGGCCCAAGGTCTTCCAGGATTCCGCAGTGCCACCGGGCATCAGAGACGGGCCGTTGAGCGCGCCTTCCTCACCACCGGACACGCCGCAACCCACGAAGTGGAAGCCCTTGGCACGTACTTCCTTCTCACGCTTGATGGTGTCCTTGAAGAAGGAGTTGCCACCGTCGACGATGATGTCGCCCGGTTCGAACACCTCTTCCAGCTGCGCGATGGTCGCGTCGGTCGGAGCACCGGCCTTGACCATGATGATGGCGGTACGCGGACGCTTCAGGGACGCGGCGAATTCCTCGAGCGTTTCGGCCGGCACGAAGTTGCCTTCGGTGCCATGCTCGTTCATGAGCTTCTCGGTACGCGAGTAGTGGCGGTTGAACAACGCCACCGTGTTGCCATGGTGCGCCAGATTACGCGCCAGATTGGAGCCCATCGTGGCCAGTCCAATCACACCAATGTTTGCTGTAGCTTCGGCCATGTGCCTTGCCTTTCGTTTGATTGTCCCATCGTCATCACGCGCGTCACAAAACAGCGCATCAGCGGAGGGAATCATTCCTTCAACGCTTGAAAGTGTATCCCGCTTACCACCCACACGCGAGGGCTGTCTTAGGTTCTACGCACCTTCTGCCCGCGAAGCGTAATTACTTGCCGGCCATTCACATACGCCCGGCCTTGGAAGGGTCGATATGCATGGTCTGGAAGCGATTGGCCATGTAAGCGTCGCTGTAGCGTTCGCTGAACCACATCGCGACCGGTGAATCCTGCGGCTGGCCGGCCATGCGCCCATACCAGCAATCCAAGGCCATCAGCGTGAAGGCAATGTCGATCACCATCAGCACCGTGCATACCGCAGTCAGCGAATACCGCACTTTCCATGGAATGCGATTAATCAGAGCCAGCAGTCGCGGTAACAGCCACTTGACCCACACCACACCAATCAGTCCCCAGAAGAACATGAATTGGCCCGAAGTACGTCCGTCGATGGACAGCCAACGGCCGGTGTAATCCCACGCGGTAATACCAAACGCCGCTTCCATGAACCAGCTGGTGCAATATTCGAACGCGCCGCCGATCACCGCCGAAGCGCAGAAAATCAAGAACGGATTCGCCTTCCACAGACGATTCAGGCACACGGTTACCAATACCGCACCACAGCCGTAAATCGGCGAGAACGGGCCCCACAGCAAACCAGCGCGGTCCTGAAGTTCACCGTTATACAGCGCCATATGGTAGATCGTCTCCACAATCAGGCCACCCACCGAAGCGATGGTAAACAGCCAGAAGATATTGAAAAAGTCCAGCGCAATATAGCCCTTGCCGGACTGGTCGCGGCCTAGCATGCCGGCCGCCACAGCCGATTCATAATCATCGCGATCGTCCATACGCCTGAGCGCGCGCTGCAGACGGCGTTCCTCGCTCAGGGAGGGATCGGCGGTCACCGAAATCACGACGAGAATAATCATCTGAATCAGCGGCAGCAGCAGGTTGAAGCCAAGGCCGGTCAGGGCCAGCGACAGCATGCCGTCGGCCAACGTCAACGGCATCAGCACGTAGGTCCAGCGCGCGGCATACCGGCGATGATTGCGCAGCAGCATCACGCCGAGCACAATCAGGCATGCGGCACTGA
>OHNY01000280.1_pt1 | contig 13962 bp, 15 predicted proteins | sample 1569671 | NCBI WGS metagenome assembly OHNY01 (sample SAMEA3879523, study PRJEB24766) | human gut metagenome | biome: human-associated habitat; feature: feces | place: USA | collected 1985/1987
TTTCACCACCACCATTCATTTTTGGGGTTGACTTTTAATAGTTAATCTTTCTGTGCCTCGGGCTAACATGACCCGAAGTGCTGGATGTTACGAAATAAGAGGGCAGACCGGGGAGAAATGTAATAAGATATTCCTACCCCGGAAACACCCTCAAAAAAGCCCGGAATGTCAAGCCTTTGGAGGCGGCAAATCGTAACAGCCGCCCGGCCTTTTCTCCCGCATTTTCCTCATGCGTTCCCGGCTTTTTCGGCGGTTCCCTTCGGCCTTGCAGGCGTCGGAACAGTAGGCTTGACGCCCCTCGGGCAAAAACGCCTTTCCGCAGACCGCACAGGCCCGCAGTTCCGGGGAGATGCCTTCCGTTGTCAACGACGCTTGAAGCTCCGGGTTAAGAGGCAGGACAGCCACACGAAAATAACGGCAGTACGCCCCTGTCCAGCACTTGTGCAGCATATAGCAGGCACAGTCAAGAGGAAGGCACAGGCCGCTTTCCCGGTCATAGTTGGCGCACATCCCCGTGACAAGAGAACGGATTTTCTTCTTCTCGTCACGGGTCAGCTCCCGGGCGTCCATTTAAGACTTCGGGCCACGATGGCCCGAAGGGCGGGGCTCCACGATCAGCGCCCGGAACTTCTTCCGGCACTGTTTTTTCTTTCCTTTGCACTCCTTGTAATAACGGCATCCCTTACAAGGGTCGTCATTGTCCCAGCCGGGGTGCGGTACTTCCTTCATCATTCGTTCAAAAGGGCTGCTTGTAAAATTCATTCTCATTCCTCCGTATCTTCCTCCCACGGCGGGGTATCTTCGTCCTCGGGTTCCTCTGCGATCTCCTCCAGCTCCCCGTCCTCATATTCGCAGTAATCATCTTCCAAATCCGGGGCCTCATGCTTCGGCTTGTAAATCTTGAAATAGTAACCAATCCCACCGCCGGCCAGCACCACCGCACCGATCAGGAGCAGAGAGAGAAGGGGGCTGTCCTTTTTCTCCGGCTCGGGTTCCGGTACTTCCTCCACCGGTTCGGTGGGCTTTGGCTCTGGCTCCGGGGTCACTTCTTTGGGCGGTTCCTTACCCTGTTCGGCAAGAGGCAGAAGGTCGTCTGTGGTAACGGTATTGAGGAAATAGACGTTCTCGCTGGTTTTCTGTTTGTCGATCACCAGATAAAACACGCTCTCGTCTGCGGTGGTGATGGTGTAGAACTCCTTTCCATCCTCGTCGGTGGCGTTGTCCACCACGGTTCCCGTCCCGTCCGGGGTAAAGGGGTTCTGGGTTTCCGGCTCTGCTTCGGTTTCTGCCGGGGCGGAAGCTGTCTCCGGCTGCGGCTCGCTGCTCTGTGCATAGGCCGGGACCGTAAAGATCAGGCAACACAAAAGGCTGGCAGCCATCGCCGCCAGCCTGCGGTATTTAATTTTCTTCATGGGCTGTGTCCTCCTTTTCGGGTGCCTCCGGCTTCGGGTCAGTATGGCCCGAAGCGGTAAGGCTGTTTTTGGGGTCATTCAGAAAAGCCATAAGCTGGGCGGGCGTCAGTTTGAGGGAGCGCACCGCCTGCACGATCTGGCTGTTTTCTTCCTCCTGTTTCTGCTTTTCCAGCTCCCGGATTTTGGCCTGCCACTCGGCAGCCTTCTCCCGGGCTTTTTCCAGTTCCTTATCGAGCTTGTCGATCTTGTTCATGCAAGGACTCCTTTCCTCTGGCTCACAAACGCCCGAAGGCATAGAAATGTGTCTGCCAGTAGCTTGAATTGATGTTTGCGTATTGGATGGGCGAACCACAATGGAGCATCATCCCGTCGCCCACATAAATCCCCACATGGGATACAGGGCCGGGGCTGTCATAGGTTCCCGTGAAAAAGATAATGTCGCCGGGCTTTGCCTCGGAGGGGGAAATGATAGCACACTGGTTGTAAATGCCCTGCGCCGTGGTACGGGGCAGGTTGTGGACGCCGCTGGCCGTGTACACCCAGCAGACAAAGCCCGAACAGTCAAAGGAGGTGGACGGGCTGGAGCCGCCCCACACATAGGGCCAGCCGATGTACTTTGTGGCTTCTTCCATGAGCGCCGCAAAAGCCGGGTCATCCAGCGCCTCGCCGGGTATCTCATAGCTGGGGCCGGTATCTTCGCCGCCGTTGTAAATCCCTTCCCACAGATAGGGTTTGTTGCCTTTGAGCTGCTGCATAACGGTGTAGATTTCCCGCTGCTGTTCGTTAAGCCTCGGCAGGATCACGGCGGGCAGCGTCTTGTTTGTGAGGGTCACATTGAGAATGTAATACTCATAGGGGACTTCCTCGGTGGTGGTTTCCCCGGTCTCCGGGTCGGTGCTGGTTTCGGTGCGGTAGCGTATCTCGACTTCCTCCGTCAAGGTCAGCTCATACTGTGCCTCGAAAATCTCCCGCAGTTCGTCCTGCACCTGTTCCCGGAAATAGACATGGTACTTTGCAGAGAAATAGGATGCCAGCTCATAGGGGTTATGGCCGATCTCGTCCACGGAATAGCGGTACTCGTCATAGCCGGGATGGGTGCTTTCGATGTTCGCTACCGTCTGCGCCAGCTCGTTTTCCAGTGCCGTGTAGTCCTCGTCCACGCCCAGCAGGTCCGTATCCTCCGAGGCGTAGGAGGTGCCGGATAACGCATTGGCAAGGCCGCTGCCAAGCGTAGGAAAGATAGAGCTTACCGCCGACACAAGAAAACAGAGCAGCAACAGCAGGAGCAGGACCAGCACCGCCACGGGATGACGGGTCACAAACTGCGCCGCCCGACGGGTCGCAGTTTCCGAAGCGGCAGCGGTTTTCTTTGCGGCCTTTGCACCCTGTTTTGCAGCCGCCTTTGCCTCTTTGGAATACCGGCGTTTCAGTTTCCATTTCTGCTGCACACGGGAAAGCGGATTGCTGGTAAGCTCCGGGTGCTCGGAGGCCATCTTCTGAAAATCCACATTGGCTCGGGCTTTTATGTCCTTCCGTTCCCACTTTGCCACCTTCCGGGCCGGGTGTTCCTGCCAGCGGCGTTTGGCATAGCGGGTCAGTTTCCGGGTTCCGGCCTCTGCGGCCAGCTCGGATTTATGGGCTCCTTCCACACCCACATTTTCATGCTCAACTTCGTGTATCTTGTTGTGGACATAGAACCATGCTTCTGTACGGGCTCCCCGGACTGCCTTTTTTGCAAGCCCCGGCGGCTTCTTCGCTGCCCGTTTTGCCTCGGTCTTGTCCAGTTTCTCCCGGGCCTTTCCCAGCTTTTCCCCGGCGTGTTCCGCTTTTGCCTGTGCTTTCTGGTACTTGTCCTTTTTGCTCCCGGCCTTCTCGGCGGAGCCCTCCGGCTCCTGTGCCTTGCCGGTATCCTGCGGCCCGTCCGCTTCATCCTCCTGCCTCATGCGGTCAGAGGGACGGCTTTTCCGTCTGTCCTCTTGAAACTTGCCGCTTTTGGACTTCGGGCCATCATGACCCGAAGGGCTGTCCTGTCCGGTATCCTCGTCCTCAAACCGCAGACGCCGGGATGGTGCGGGGGAAGGTCCTTCCCGTTCAGCCGGTCCGGGGCGATTGCTCCCGGTATCCTCCGTCGGCCCCGGCCTTTGAAAATTCCGTTTGTCCGGTTTCTTTTCGATGATGTATCCCTCCTTTCCAAACCTCGGGCCAGCATGGCCCGAAGTGTGTTATGCCCGGTTCATTTCCTGTTTTTTGTCCTCCGGGCGGGTGGTCATAATGGCGTACAGCTCGGTATTCTGCGGGAAGCGGTCAACAAACGGGATGGTGGTGTTTCCGAAGAACAGCAGCCCTTCGCCGGAATTGGTATGGGTCACATAGGAAAGCTGGTGGGGGCTGATCCCAAGCTGTTTAGCTAAAATCTGCCGGTCCCCCTGTGCCTGCGAGAGCAGCACAAGGAAGTCCGAGTTTTCAAAGATGTTCTCAATCTCTGGGCTTGCCAGAAAATCCTTTACGTTCTGCGTTAAAGCACTGGGAACGCACCCTTTTTTTCGCAGCATTTTCCAGATCGCCACACAATAGCTTGCCGTCAGCCGGTCGCGGAGCAGCACATGGAACTCGTCGAAGTAGCACCATGTAGCGATACCACGCAGGAAATTCATGGACACCTGCGAGTTTACCAAGTCCTGCATAATGAGCATGGCAATCGTCCGAAGCCCGGCCCCCAGCTTTTTTAAGTCAAGGCATACCAAACGGCGGTTCAAGTCCACATTGGTTTCATGGTTGAACACGTTAAGGGAACCCGACACATAAATTTCAAGGGCCGTTGCCAGCCGCACCGCCTCGCCCTCCGGCTGGGAACAGAGCAGGTCATATAGCGTTTGGAGGGTCGGCATTTTGCTTGTTTCCGGGTTTTGCAAGTGTTCCCGGTACATCTGGCGTACACAGCGGTCAATGACGGTCCGCTCCACCGGCTGCAAGCCATCCTTGCCGCCGACGATCAGCTCCATCAGCGACAGGATAAAGTCGGCTTTCAGCGCCATCGGGTTTTCCTCGTCAAAGCTCAGGTCAATGTCCATCGGGTTGATGTGGTGGGGGCTGTCCGGGGCGATCTCGATGACCTGTCCGCCCAGCCGCTTGATAAGGGGCGAATATTCGCCCATCGGGTCAACCACAATGATCCGGTCACGGGTGGCAAGGAACACGTTCACAAGCTCCCGCTTTGCGGCAAAGGATTTGCCGGAGCCCGGCACGCCGAGGAACAGGCCGTTGGGGTTTTTGAGCTTTTTCCGGTTTGCCATGATGACGTTATGGGAAAGTGCGTTGAGCCCGTAATAGACGGCTTCGCCATCCATGCGGAGCTCCTGCGTCATAAAGGGAACGAAAATGGCCGTGGAGCTGGTCGTCATGCCGCGCTTGATCTCAATGCCGTTATGGCCCAGCGGAAGGCTGGAAAGAAAACCGTCCTCCTGCTGGAAGTCCAGCCGCTTCAAGGTGCAGTTGTATTTCTGGACGATACCGGACACCGTGAACAGGTCATTGTCCAGCTCCCGGCGGGTCGGGGCCATGTTTACCACAAGGAAGGTCAGCAGGAACATTCTTTCATTCCGGCTCTGTAAATCTTCCAGAAGGGTCTTTGCGTCGTTGCTGTATGTTACGAGGTCGGGCGGAAGTATGTCCATGTCGTACCCTGACCGGGCTGCCTTCTTTTGTTCCTCCACCTTCATCTTGTCAATGTCGGAGACTTTGGCCTTGATGGATTTTACGGCGGCGGCCTGATCGACGGTTTGGATATGGAGAGTGATGGTCATTTCCGCGTCCATTTCCAAAAGCTCCGCCAGCAGCTTGTCCGAGAGCTCCGAGGCCAAAATCTGCAAGTAGGAGGCAGCGCCCCAAGTCGTCCCCACCCGGAACAGACGGCTGAAACGGAAGTCGAAGCTGTCCGGGGCGATAAAGTCTTTGGTGGAAAGCCCGGTTTTGGGGATCATATCCCATGAAAACCGGAAGGGGGAGCCGCTACCGGGGTGAAGCTGCCCGTGAAGAAGCTCCAGCCGTTCCAGCCCCGAAAGGGAGCGGCACTTGACGCCCAGCTTTTTGAAGTTCCCGCAAATGTCCGCCTCTACACGTTCCAGCCTTGCCCTGGCGGTGGGAAGGTCGTCCACGTTCACGCCGAAGGTCAGGAGCTTTGTGCGGACAATGCCGTTGTTGCTTTTGGCGATCTGGTTTTCCAGCATTTCCACATACTCACACCGGACGCTGTTGTAATCGTCATCCTGCATGGGGATGTTCACGCTGTACCGGCTGCCCGGGCGACTTCGGTGGTTGAGGAAGGAAAGCTGGAACGGAAGGCTGCTGTCAAAGTAGTTGAGGCAGGCGCTCCACCCGTCAAAGATGGCCGCCTGATCTTCGGACTGTGCGAGCTGGTAGTTGATGTCCTCGTATTCAATGGTTTTGGTGTAATAGCGGTCCGCTACCCGGCACACTCCGTCCCGGTACATTTCCCGGTAAGGGAGGGTCTGCTGGGCGGTGGTGGGAATGTTCTTTCCTTTCGTGAACAGGCCGGTAAGGCCCTGCTTTTCAGGCTTTCTGCCTGCGGGCTTTCCGGCCCTTCTGCTGTTTCGCAATCGGCTGCGCCTCCTTTCTGGCGCTAAGCAGCGCATAGAAGTTTTCGGTTTTGTAAGGTCGCACACGGGGATAGAGGAACCGGGTGCGGATGATATTTTTCAGCACTTTTTCCAGCGGCAGACCGTCTCGTTCATACATAGCCAGAAAGAAGAACGGGAGCATGAGGCCGATCATCAGGAACATGGCGGCACTGTTCCCGATACTGCCACGGGAAAACAGGTAAGCCGGGAGGCCCACCGCCGCCGCGCTGGAAAAACAAACAAGCTGGCGCTTCGTTAGGTTGAAGGCCAGCTTTGTCTTGATTTTGGAAAGGTCTTTTGGTACTGGCACATAGGCCATTTTGGTACACCTCCTTTATTGCTTCGGGCCAGCATGGCCCGAGGTTATCTTGCGGCCTCTTTGGCCGGGGCTGTGCTGCGGGCAGCTTCGGCGGCCTCTCGTCCGCTCTGCCTTGCCCGCCAGTATTCGGGGTGATACTGCCGGATGGACTGATTGAGTTTTTCTTCAAACTGTCCTTTGTCCTTAATGCGGTCAGGGATTTTCCACAGCTTTTTGTCCAGCAGCTCCCGGAGCACTACGCTTTCCTGTGCGTCCTCCTCATAGCAAATATAGCCCTTGTCCTTGAAGCCGCATTTTTTGGCCGCTGGGGAGAGAACGGCGGCTACCTCGTTTGCCACCATCGTTCCGCCGTGGCTGGCGGTAGATACCAGAAACACCCCCGGACAGAGGGTTTCACAATTCTGCACCTCGCCCCACGGGGAGCTTTTCGGCGCATGGAACATTCCGCCCGTCCGGCTCCGGTCCGCCTGCATGAGCGCCGCCTTTTCCAAGATGGCTTTCAGTTCTGGGGAAAAATAGGCATATTCCCGAAGGACACGGGCAGCCTCCCCGCCGCAGGCGTTCATCAACAGGGTATAGGCGTCGCTGTCCGCTTTGGTACAGCGCCCCAGCAGTTTTCCGTCGTAATAGCAGGCCGCGTCATAGCCCGTCCGTTTGCGTGGCATGGTTTCCGCCTCCTTTCTGCTTCGGGCCAGCATGGCCCGAGGTCAACGCTCTGCGCTGCGGCTGGGCTTTTCCTTCGGAGGCCGTTCTGCCTTTGCCTGTTCGGCAGCCGCTTTTCCGGCTTTGAGCTGGTCGCTGATGGACGCACGCCCCACAGAGCCGCGCTCCGCCATCTGTTCCAGCTTTGCCTCATAGGCTTGCAGAACAGCGGTGTTGAGCTGTTCCCGGAACTCCTTTGTGACAGGGTAGGCCATATCCCGGTAGCCGCCTTTGCCGTCTGGCTGGCTGGGCATCCCAAGAAAGAGCCCCTTGCTGCCCTGTACGATTTTCAGATTTTCCACCACAAAGCAGTCATTGAATTTCACGCTGGCAAAGCCCATCAGATTTTTCACAGGTTCGATGACCCGCACGCTTACATCCAGCTTCAACGGTGCGGCCGGGGTGGTGTTTGCAACCTTTTCCTGCATGGTTTCCTCCTTTCCGGCGGGAACAAGGTTCCCGTCCTTGTAGTCATAGCCTTCCGCCCGGAGTGCCGCCAGCGTGTCCGCCGATACGCACCCGGACAGTTTCAGATCGGTTTCCACCATAAAGCGCATGGTGTCTGCTTTAGAAAATTCTTCGGGGAGCTTTCCGTAGAAAGCCGGGTGCGGCTGTCCGTCCGCACCCTGTTTGTAACGCCGAGGCATACCGCCTCCTTTCCGCTTCGGGTCAGCATGGCCCGAAGTCTCTTAATGGCAGCCGAAGATGGATTTTGCAAGACTGCCTGTTTTGAATAAGGTAAAACACAGCAGCACCGTATATCCCACGCAGCCCCAGATCGCCCCGATGGGGTCGCCGTCGGTGGCGATACTCTGGATCAGCACCGCATAGATGGCGACACAGACTAAGATCAATAGACCTTGAAAGCCCACCGCAAAGAGGGAGCGGAAATAGTTCTGCCCCATGTGTCCGGTTTCCCTGTTGGGGACTGTGGCAAACGGGATAGGCGCTAAACTTGTGAGTAAATAAATTTCAATCATACGGCCATATACGATGACGAAGATCACGATGTTTAAGGCAATCATGGTAAGCTGGATCAGGAAGGACTGGAGCCAGAGTCCGAACAGAGGGCCTAACTCCATCGCCTCAAGCTCTGTCCGCAGACTGTCCAGCACATCCGGCGTGATCTCTGTCCCGTTCTGGATAATGCCCGCTGACTGCTGTATCACATGCTGGCTCACATCAAAGACCGCCAGCACGATATTGAAGGTATTCGTCAGGATCATCACAGCCACAAAGGTTTTGAACACCCACTTAAAAAACATCCATGTGTCAACTTCATGGAGGTTGTTGCGTTCTATGAGCATCTGTATCAGTTCATAGGTCATAACAAAAGTGAGGATGACCCCGGCGATTGGCAGAATGGCAGTTTCGGAGATCTGTCGTATCATGGAAAAGACCCCGGCGTTCCAGTCCGCCGGGGTCGTGCCTACCTGTGTGGCGATCTCGCCAACGCTCTGATTGACGTTATCGAAAAGGCCATCCAGATTTCCCATGATACCATCGACGAGCAGACCTTTCAGCCATTCAACGATTGCGTCGATGATAAAGTCCATACATCAGCTCCTTTTCTGGAAAAGGGACAACGGGTGACACTTAGCTGAACAGGCCGGACAGCAGAGGGATAAGCTGAAGACCGATCAGAACGACACCGCCGCCAGCCATGAGCTGTTTTATCCCCAATTAGGTGTAAAACTCTGCTCGATGGCGGGCGGCGGCGTACAAAAAATCTATATGGTGTTTTTAAGAGAACCGTCCCGGCGGGACAGGTCAGGCAGTGACCTGTTCCACCTCCGGGATGGGTTTGAGATTAAAATGAATTTCGATAGAAATGTGTCTTGTTTTATCTTCGTCAATGCGCTCATGCACGACGATTTCTTTGATTAAGCGGTTGAGGGTGGCTGCGTCCAACTCTGTGATGTTGGCGTATTCCTGAATGGCTTCCACCCATTGTTTTGCGTCATTGGCAAGCTGGACTTCATCGGACAGCCGCTTTCTGCCCTCGGACACTTTTGTTTTAAGCTCCGTCTGCTCGGTCTGTGTCTTTTCCAGCATGGTGTTGAAATTCTGCTCACTGATACGCCCTGCAATCATATCCTCATAAAGCCGCATTACCATTTTGTCCAGAACCTCAATCCGTTCCTCGTCCCTTGTAAGGGAGCGTTCCATTGCTTCCCGCTGTTCCCGCTGCTCGGCTTCACAGGTATTGGTCAGGCGGTCGGCAACCGCTTCCCCGTCCATCAGGGCAGCTCTGGCACATTCCCGGATTTTCCGCAGCACATGGCTGTAAAGGGTGTCATAGTCAATCCGGTGCTGGGTGCAGTGGTTCTTTCCAAAGGCATTGTAGGTCTTGCAGGAGTAAATCTGCTGGGGATGTTTTGCGTTTGTGTAGCGTACCGTCAGAGACTTCCCACACTCGCCGCATTTTATCAGTCCGGCAAACAGGCTGATTTCATTGGTCTGCCCCGGACGCTGGCGGGATTTCAGCTTGTTCTGCACAATGTCAAAGCTCATGCGGTCAATCAGCGGTTCATGCTGTCCCTCCACCACAATCCAGTCCTCCGGCTTCTTTTCCCCAATCGTGCCGATTTTGAAACGGTAGTCCTTTTTCTGGGAAGCAATCGCCCCAGTGTAAACGGGATTCATCAAAAGGTCTTTGATAACGGAGAAGTCCCACATATACCGCCCGTTTTCCGGGTCTTTCTTTTCCCATTTGGTGCGGGTATTGCGAAGCCCCCGTTCCCGGTTCCACCATGTGGGGCAGGGGATTTTTTCTTCCTCCAGCCGTCTGCGGATATAGTTCGGACCATGACCGTTTAGGGCATATCCGAAAATCAGCCGCACAATCGGGGCGGTTTCCTCGTCAATGAGCAGATGGTTTTTGTCCTCCGGGTCTTTCCGATACCCAAACGGGGCAAGACACCCGGTAAACTGTCCTTTCTGCGCTTTCAGAAGATAAGAGGAATGGACTTTCTTGGAAATATCCTTGCTGTACATCTCGTTCAGGATATTCTTGAACGGGGCGATGTCGTTGTTATCCCGCAGGGTGTCGATACCGTCATTCATGGCGATATAGCGGACACCGTTTCTTGGGAAAAAGTCCTCAATCAAATGCCCTGTTTGCAAATAGTTACGCCCCAGTCGGCTGAGGTCTTTCGTGATGACAAGGTTGATTTGCCTGCGCTCAATGGCTCTCAACATTCTCTGTAAATCAGGACGCTCCATATTAAGACCTGTGAAGCCATCGTCCTGATAGACTGCCACAACCTCCCATCCCTGCTTTTCGCAGTATTTTTCCAGCATATCACGCTGGTTTGCGATACTGGCACTTTCGCCTTGCAGGTCATCGTCCTTTGACAGCCTGCAATAGACCGCCGCACGATAGCCCCCGGCAAGTGCCGAACCGATTGTTCTGTATTCCATTTCGTTCATCATAGCCATTTACCCACACAATCCAGACGGTATCTGGCTCTGTTGAACCTCATCTTCATTATACTTCAAATCTTTCTTTTTAGCAAGATATTCTTTTGTATTTGTTTTGCCGTATTTCTGGGAAATCAGGCTGACGAACACATCGGTTGCGTCCAGCTCCCCGTCAAATACAGTGGTCACATGAATCTCTGTTTTGTTTTTTGCCATAGGCAGTTATCCTCCATACATGAAAATAGCCAGACAGAGGGTGTCGGCAACGAAGTCCGGCAACGGGCTTCAAAAGACCTTGCAAACAATCTCAATCTGGCGTTGATTACTATTTATACTTTTCTTTTATTTTTCTGTTGTTTTGGTTGTCAGAGAGGGAAAAAGCCCGGAAATAAGGGATTTTCCCCGGCAACCGGCTCGGCAACGGGATAGCAACGAAGTCGGCAACGGGCTGTCATTTTCAGAATGGAAGCTCCATCTGCTCTGTGACCTCCACAAAACCGTCCATAGATTTTTCGGGCGGGTTGTCGGTGTCCGTTGCCGGGATTTCACGCTCCCAGCCCTTTTGTCTGCCGTATTCCGCAAACATCCTCGGATTGGAAAAGTAGTTCCACCCGGTAATGCACTGGTTCATTATCTCGTTGATTTCCCGGATTTCCCATTGCTTCGGCTCATCAAAGGTGTGGTTTAAGGCTTCCTTGTAGAGCTGCTTGGAGCAGACCGTTTCCCCGGTGTACTTATCAAGGTAAGCCTGTATCATCCCGGCTTTGGTGTCCTCCGGCATAAAATCCCGCTGGTGTTCTTTGAGATACCGCTGCATGGCTGGGCTGAATGACAGCTTGAACATGCCGCTTCGGTAAATCTCCATTGCTTCCGCCCACATCTGGCTGATATAGGCTCTGGAAGCGGCTTCGTCCTCCAAAATGTGAACCTCGGCTTGCTCCGGGTACACCATGACCGGGATAAATCGGCGGTTGCCGGAACGGTCAAGGGGGAGAAAGTCAAGGGCGTTGGAAGTGCCGCCGAACACGCATTGACGGGGGCGGTCTGCCGGGTGAGTTTCATAGGGAATTTTGTAAACCTCTTTCTGGCGGCTTAGAAAGGACTTGATTTCCTCAATGCTCTTGGCATTGGCGGTTGCCATCATTTCCGACATTTCAATTATCCAGTGACCTTGCAGCTTGCGGTACACGTTATCATCGTCCAGCTTCCGCAAATCATCGGAAAACCACTCGTCCCGGACTGCCAGCAGCCGGAAGAAGGTGGACTTTCCTGCACCTTGTCCTCCAACCAGACAGAGCATTGTTTCAAACTTGCTTCCTGGCTTGAATACCCGGCTGATTGCGCCCAGCATGAACAGCCGCAGACATTCATAGGTGAATTCGCTTTCCTCTGCTCCGAGAAAATGGGGCAGGGCGCAGCGGATGCGCTCGGTGCCGTCCCATTCCAGACCATTCAGATAGTCACGGATGGGATGGTATTTGTTGCAGTCAGCGACAATGGAGATGGCTTTCTGGATTTTCTTCTCGCTGGTCAGCGTGTACTGATCTTCCAGATAGAGCATCAGGTAATTCAAATCCGTATCGTTCAAGGTCGTTGTCGGCTTGCTCCACCAGAGGGGCTTCACAATATCAATGCGCTCCGTCAGGATGTTGTAGCGGATCGCTCCTTCCAGCTTCGGGTCATTCTGAAATACAGTCAGACAGTTTCGGATGCTGTTTTTGACTGCTCCGTTATCGGTCGAGTCCAGACTTCCTCTGACTTCCTCCACGGTCATGCTCGTCTGGGTGTTCTGCAAATCGTTGCTCAAGATTCATCACCTCTTTTCTTTGCTCGGCAACCAGAGCCTTCTTTTCTTCGGCTGTGCCGTACAGAAGAACATCCAGCAGATATTCGATATGGCTTTCTCTTTGCAGGGCTTCCACAAAAAGCGGATGCCATTCATCCTCCGGCTGCTTGGGTGCGTATTGCTGCTTCCATGTCCTGAGATGATGGAAGTAATCGGACAGCACCTTGTAGCATCTGCTTTCTTCCTGGCGGTATCTCTGTTCCGGGGTAGGCTCTCGAATATGGGGCTTGATTCTGTGCTTCTGCATGTTGTCGTAGCTGATGCCGAAATCATCAGCCAGCTTCATAGCGGCGGCTTTGCTGGGCAGTCCGAACAGACGGGAAACAAAATCAACGGCATCTCCGTCCGCTTGGCAAGCGAAACAATGGAAACGCTTGTCCACCTTCATGCTGGGATTCTTGTCATTGTGAAACGGGCAGACTGCCATGCCATGACGGCTGACCTGAATGCCGTACATCTCTGCCGCCTGTCGGGTGGTCAAGTTCTGTTTAACCGCTTCAAATACATTCATTGCATCTTCCTTTCGGGGAACAAAAAAGACACCTGACATTTTCACAAGGAAAACGGCAAGTGCCTTACAGTTCCATATTCTGTTTTTTCTGTTGCGGGGTTTTATGCTCCTGCTGATTGCTGCTCTGCTCTTGCAGGAACTTCATCTTCTCCGTGACGGAGTGCTTCGGTTCGGGCTTTTTCTCGACCTCGGACTGCTCCGGCGTGAGGACTTTGCTGACCCAATAGCGAATATCCTTCATCGGCTGCAATTCCTCCTTGGCGGTGGCAAGCTGTCCGGCAAGCTCGGTGTGGGTTGCTTTCAGCTTGTCATATTCCGCTTGCAGGGAATCCAGATTGACATTCAAATCCACGCCCTGCTTTTTGAGATAGCGGAACGCTTTGTTGAAGCTGTCCAGCTCGTCCTTGTGGCTTTCTGCGAACGCTGCCTGTCGTGCTTTCCAGCCGATTTTCAGATACTTGTCATGAACCGCCTTGTGGGTCTGGCAATCTGCCACGGCGTTCTGAATGCCGGTAATGACCTTCATACGAGCGGATGCTTTCTTCATGTCGGCATGGATGCCCTTGGTTTTCTCACTCATGCCTTGCAGGGCGGTATCCAAATCTTTCAGCGTGAAAAGCTCATGCTCTTTCAGATAGATCATTGCTTTGGAGACCGCCTTCAAATCATCGGTCGTGCCTTTCTGCTGACCGTATCTTGACCAGTCGCTGCGCTCTGCCTTGCGTAAGTTCAGATAATCACGCAGCAGAATGACCAGATCGGGGGAAGTGCTTTTTGGCTGTGCTTCCACTTCTGCAAAGGTTTCCTTGGTCGCTTCCACAATGTCTGCAATCCAGTTCCGCAGATTTTGAATGGTGCTGCGGATGGCGTTCAATATCCCGGTTGAGATTGCCGATGTTGGTTTCAATGCCCTTGCGTTCCAGAGCGCAAACGGCGGCTCCCATGTGGACTGTCGGAATCTTATCCAGTCCCTGCCGTTCATAGGAGCGCATATCCACTCGCTCAGGACTTCCGGCAAGTTCCAGATACTTATTTTGAACAAGCTCCCAGCCGTGCCTCCATTCCTCGGCATGGTACTGCTCGTTCCAGTCAACGGTATCCTCCTTGTGGCT
>OHNY01000282.1_pt1 | contig 13923 bp, 15 predicted proteins | sample 1569671 | NCBI WGS metagenome assembly OHNY01 (sample SAMEA3879523, study PRJEB24766) | human gut metagenome | biome: human-associated habitat; feature: feces | place: USA | collected 1985/1987
ACTGCTCGGTGGTGCTGCGCCCGCCGCTGCCTGCCGCCAACGCCCAGACCGCCACCATCGGCGCGGCAGTGGCAGTGTGCCGGGCGGTGCAGATGCTGTGTGGGCTGGAACTTGCCATCAAGTGGGTGAACGACCTGTATTACAAGGGCAAAAAGGTGTGCGGCATCCTGACCGAGGCCGGTACAGACCTTGAAAGCGGCCAGCTGGAATGGCTGGTGGTGGGCATCGGGCTGAACCTGACCGCCACGGCGGAGGACTTTCCCCCGGAGCTTGCCGCCAAAGCAGGCAGCCTATACCCCGGCGGCCCTGCCCCGGTAAGCCGGGCGGCGCTGGCGGGTGCCATCGGGCGGGAGCTGTTAGCGCTGTGCCCGGGCTTTGCCTGTCTGGACGAATACCGCGCCCGCTGCTTTGTGCCCGGCCACTGGGTGACCGTTTGCACCGGCACCGAGACCTACGCCGCACAGGCGCTTTCCATCGACGATGCCGGGCGGCTGGTGGTGCAGCGGGAGGGCGGGCGCACCGAGGCGCTGCGCTGCGGCGAGGTGACTATTCGTCCCACTAAGACGGAATAAACGGATACAAAAAGCCCGCCGGGCGTTGCGCACGGCGGGCTTTGGTTTACAGTTTACTCTGCCTTGGTCTCGGGCTTTGCCTCAGCCTTGGCTTCCGGCTTTGCTGCGGGAGCAGCAGCGGGAGCAGCGGGCTTCACCACGGGCTTCGGGGGATTGGGATCGTCCTTCAGCGGGAACAGGATAATGTGCTTGGGGCACTTCTGGGCGCACATACCGCAGCCCTTGCACTTGTCGTAATCAATGCGTGCCACGCCGTCCACAACATGGATAGCGTCGAACTTACAGGTGCGCTCGCACATACCGCAGGCGATGCAGGAGGTGGTGCACAGCTTGTTTGCCACAGCACCCTTATCCTTGTTGGAGCACATGACCACCGGCTTGCGGGGGCCGGCAGCGTCGATCATGATCACCTGCTTGGGGCAGATGTTGGCACAGGCACCACAGCCGGTGCACTTGTCCTTGTCCACCTTTGCCACACCGTCTACGATGTGGATGGCGTCGAACTTACACACCTTGGTGCAGTCGCCCAGACCAATGCAGGCGAAGGTGCAGGTCTTGGGGCCGCCGTACAGAGCTGCCGCAGCAGCACAAGTCTGGATGCCCTTGTAGTCGTAGGCGGGTTTGCAGTGCTCGGAGCTGCCCTGACACTGCACCACAGCCTTCTTTTCTACGGCGCTTGCCTCGCCGCCCATGATCTTGGCAATGGCAGCAGCAGCCTTGGGGCCGCCGGGTGCGCACTTGTCGCAGGGCACGCCGTCCAGAACAACTGCCTTGGCGTAGTCGGAACAGCCGGCGTAGCCGCAGCCGCCGCAGTTTGCGCCGGCCAGACAGGCAGAAACTTCCTCAATGCGGGGGTCTTCCTCCACCGCCATGAACTTTGCGGCAGCCACCAGAACGATAGCACCCACAGCGCCCACGATGGTGCACAGGATAACAGCAGATACAATATTCATAGTCCTGTTCCTCCCTTACAGCGTAACATTGAACAGGTTTTCGACGATGCCGCCGAAGCCCATGAAGGACAGGCTGGTGATTGCAGCTGCGATCAGGGTGATGGGCAGGCCCTTGAAGGGTGCCGGGGGATCGCAGGCTTCCACGCGCTTACGCACGCCGCTGAACATGACCATGGCCAGCATAAAGCCGCAGCCTGCGCCGATGGCGCAGATCAGAGCCTCGATGTAGGCGTAGCCGAAGCCGTGTGCAGCCACATCTGCGCCGTAGTCGCCCACGACCAGAATGGTAACGGCCAGCACGCAGCAGTTGGTGGTGATCAGGGGCAGATAAACGCCCAGCGAGTTATACAGTGCAACGATGTACTTCTTGAGGAAGATCTCGATGAACTGCACCAGCACAGCGATGACCAGAATGAACACGATGGTCTGCAGGTAGCTCAGACCAGCCGGGTCCAGAATGAAGATCTGGATGGGGAAGGTAACGGCCGTTGCCATGAACATGACGAAGATGACAGCACCGGACATACCAACAGCGGAATCCAGCTTTTTGGAAACGCCCAGGAACGGGCAGATACCGTAGAACTTCACCAGCACATAGTTGTTGACAAGGATCATGCTGAAGAAGATCGCAGCGAGTTTGACGAGCATCTTATTCCGCCTCCTTCTTCAGATTATCAAGATCACAGCAGCTCTTGCGCTCGATACGGGCGTCCAGCTTGCCTTCCAGCCACACACAGCCGGCCATCAACAGGCCAAAGCAGAAGAATGCACCGGGAGCCTGCGTCATGATGGACACCTTGGCAACGCTTTCCGGAATGATCTGGAAGCCCAGCCAGGTGCCGCTGCCCAGGATCTCACGCACGGTGGCCATCAGGGTCAGCGCCAGAGTGAAGCCCAGGCCCATGCCCAGGCCGTCCAGCGCGGAATCCACCACGTTGTTCTTGCAGGCAAACATCTCGGCACGGCCCAGAATGATGCAGTTGACAACGATCAGGGGCAGGAACACGCCCAGAGCGTTGTACAGGCTTTCCATGTAGGCCTGCATGAACATCTGCACGATGGTCACAAAGCCTGCAATGATGACGATGTAGCAGGGCAGATGCACCTTGCCGGGGATGACTTTCCGCAGCAGGGAGATCATGATATTGGAGCACACCAGCACGAAGGTGAAGGCGGCGCCCATGCCCAGTGCGCTGGAAACTGCCGTGGTAACGGCCAGAATGGAGCAGGTGCCCAGAACCAGACGCAGAACAGGGTTTTCTTTGATGATGCCGTTGGTAAGGATGCTTACCTTGGACTTATTTTCTTGTGCCATTTCTTACCAACCTCCTTTTATGCCAGCTCGTTGAAGCAGTTGATACAATCATTGATGGCAGCAAACAGAGCGGTGGACGAAATGGTTGCGCCACTGTACGCATCGAAATCCTGATTCATCACAATGTTCTTGGTGCCGTCCATGCCGTTGAACTGTGCCAGGAAGTCATCGGTGGACACATTGGAGCCGATGCCCTTGGTCTGGGTAGAAGCGTCTACCCAGATGCCGGTCTCGGCACCGTTGGCGTCAAAGCCCATAATGACGGTCAGGATGCCGCCGTCAAAGCCCTTTTCCTCGGCCTTGATGGCAATGCCGCCGTCCGGAGCCTTTACCACGCCGGTAACATTGGCGGTGGTGTAGTCGGTCACTTCCTCCAGCGTAGCTGCGTCCGAAACAGAGGGCATCACGCTGACATAAGCAGCCAGCGTGGTGCGGCGGGTGTTCTCCTTGATAACGGGAGCGGTCATGCCGTTCACCAGAGCCAGCAGCAGGCTGACGATCAGAGAGATGACGGTCAGCACAACAATGGGCTTACCGGTGGTTTCCCAGCTGGAATTTGCAGTCTTACTCATTTGCCAGCACCCTCCTTCGCTTTCTTTGCAGGCTTCACATAGCCATACGGGGTCTGACGGGTCAGATCATTGATGTACGGGACCCACAGGTTCATGAACAGCAGCGCGAAGGACACGCCCTCGGTGTAGCTGCCCCAGTAGCGGATAGCAAAGGTAACGATGCCAAGGCACACGCCGTACACCAGCTTACCCTTCAGGGTAAAGGGGCTGGTAACGTAGTCGGTAGCCATGAACACAGCGCCGAACAGCAGGCCGCCGCTCAGCACGGCAACCAGTGCGCTGTGCAGATCCTTGGTAGCGATCAGGTAGAACACGAACACGCTGCCAACGTAGGAAGCCGGGATGGCGATGCTGATGGTCTTGGTAGCCACCAGATAGATCAGACCCAGCACGATAGCCAGTGCGCAGGTCTCGCCCAGCACACCGCCGTGGATGCCCATGAACAGATCCAGCAGGCTCAGCTTGGAGGGATCTGCCACAGCCAGCGGGGTAGCCTTGGACAGCTGATCCACCGCTGCATCCGGGAACACCCACTTATTCATGGAACCGGCAAAGCTGATAAACAGCACGATACGGCCCACCAGAGCGGGGTTTGCAAAGTTCATGCCAATGCCGCCAAACAGCTGCTTGACAACAATAATTGCCACCAGATCGCCGATGATCAGCTGACCGATGGGCATACCCACGGGCACGTTCATGGCCAGAATGATGCCGGTGACCACAGCGGACAGGTCGCTGATGGGGTTTGCACGCTTCAGCAGCTTGCAGTACAGCCACTCAAAAACCACACAGGCCACCACAGAAACGGCGGTGACCAGCAGGGCACGCACGCCGAAAATGATCGCAGAGGCAACCACGCAGGGGCACAGTGCAACGATCACGTTAGCCATCAGGCTCTGGGTGGTCTCGTCACTGCGGACGTGCGGGGAAGCCGAAACAATAAGCTTCGTATCCATTACTTATTGCCTCCTTTTTTGATTTCGCCAAGATAGAAGGCCTTGGCCAGACTCATCATCTGGGTGACAGGGCGCTTTGCCGGGCAGATGAAGGAGCAGCTGCCGCAGTTGAAGCAGTAGTCAGCGTGCAGCTTGCCCAGCTCCTGCACATCGCGGGCGGCGTAGGCCTGATTGACCTCCACGGGCTCCAGACCCATGGGGCAGTACTCCACGCAGCGGCCGCAGCGGATGCAGGGGTTGACCTGTGCGGGCTGTGCAGCTGCCTTGCTCAGCAGGATCAGACCGGAAGTGGTCTTGGTGGTGGGGTAGGAAAGGTTCTCCACAGCGGGGCCCATCATGGCACCGCCGGCAACCACCTTGCCCAGCTCGCCCTTGACGCCCACATAGTCCAGAATGTCCTGATAAGCGGTGCCCACGGGCACAACAACGTTCTGGGGCTTTGCGCAGGCATCGCCGTCCACGGTGATGGTACGCTGGACCACCGGCATACCGGTAGCCAGATACTTGCCCAGCGTGGAAACGCTGGTCACGTTCATCACGATAGCGCCTGCATCGGCGGGCAGACCGCCGTGGGGCACCTCGCGGCCGAGGCACTTTTCGATCAGGATCAGCTCTGCGCCGGTGCCGTAGACACTGGGCAGGGGCTTGACCTCAATAGCGCTGTCGTCCTTGGTCTTTTTGCACAGCAGGTCGATGCACTCGGGCTTGTTGTTCTCAATACCAATGATGCACTTCGGGATGCCGGTATACTGCAGCACAGCCTTGATGCCGCGGATGATATCATCGCTGCACTCCAGCATCTCCTGCGTGTCGCTGGTCAGCCACACCTCGCACTCGGAGGCGTTGATCAGTAAAGTATCCACCGACTGCTTGGGTTGCAGCTTCACATCGGTGGGGAAGCCTGCGCCGCCCAGACCGACCAGACCGCACTCGCGCACGGCGGCAAGGAAGCTTGCCTTATCGGTGACTTCCGGTGCCTTGACAGCCGGGTCTACGGTCTGCTTGCCATCGGTCTTGATGACAACAGAATCGCACATACGGCCATTGGACAGACGGAAAGGTTCCACTGCAGCTACCGTACCGGAAACGCTGGAGTGGATGTTTGCGGAGACAAAGCCGCCCGCCTCACCGATCTTGGTGCCGACGAACACTTCATCGCCTTTTTTCACCAGAGCCTTGGCGGGTGCGCCAATGTGCTGGCTCATAAGGATGCGTACCTGCGCGGGCAGAGGCATCGGGATAGGTTTGCTTGCAGCAGTTGCCTTGTCATGCGGCGTATGCGCGCCAAGCGCCGCACGTTTCAGCTTGTTCAACATGGATTTCAAATCCCCCATTCTGCTTGAATTGCCATCCCCACGCCCATGCAGGCGCACTGGTACAGGGACAGCAGCTGCTTAACACACTTATTGTATCATTTTGGCGCGGGAAGTCAACGACATCACGGCTCAAATGATGAATTTTCCTGAACTTTCTTATTCGTTTTCGCAGATTAGTTTTAACTAACTGCCGTATTTTTCTTTTTGTTCTCCCTCTTCTGCCGTTTGCCTTTACTGTGGGAATATGCTATACTATACCTAACATGACAGGCGGAACGTCCCCCGCTCCGCTCCCGAACTTCACAAGGAGGCACCAAACCATGAAAGTTCTCAAAGCTCTGCTCGCCGTCCTCACCACACTGGCTGTCGCCCTGACCGCCATTCTGCTGCTCTGGCAGGATAAAAGCGCCCCGCGCTATATCAAGATCTACGAAAACGAGCAGTAATATTTTTCTTGCAAAAACAGCACCCCGGCCAAGCGGTAAAACCGCCCAGCCGGGGTGTTTTTGCGTTATCCGGCAGACCACACAAAAACGCCGCCGACTTTTTGTCAGCGGCGTTTGCTCGTATCAGTAGGTCATCACGACCACCATAATGGGGTATCTATCCTTCGTCGCAAGGTCGGTGTTATGCACAACGCCCACGCCCACAAGGGTGGCACTGTCATCCCTGACCAGCGCCTTTTTCAGGGTGCTGCCTTTCTCTGCCCAGTCGCGGATTTTGGTTTCTGTGGGATACGCAGCGTAGCCGCCTACGCCCACCAGCTTTTTATCCTTTACCGTCAGCTTGCTGATGTCGTTCCAGTCCTTCGTATACCGCTCGCCATTCGGGTCGTTGCTGTACTGGCCAAGCAGCCAGTACAGCTGCAATTTTGCCATTTTTTCAGCCATGACATAGGCGTCGGCGTCCATGGTCAGCGGAGTGTTATTGCCGTTGTTCTTGCGCACTGTGTTCAGTGCTTCCACCACCGCAGCCACCTTCTGCGCCTCGGTCTTTTTGTCGGTGGGGTCTTTGCCGGTCTCGCTGCTGCCCGGCTTATCCGGCGCATCCGGCGCGGAAGGGCCGGAGGGCCCGCAGGCTGCTAAAAGCAGCAGCGCCATTGCAGCTGCAAGAGCCGCTGCCGTCCATCGTTTCCAAAGCTTTATCTGTGGTCCCCCCGCTTTCTTCTTATGGGAGCGCATTGCTCCCCAGTTTCATCTTATCCCCTGCCGCAGGGCGCTGTCAATGGGCAGATGCGCCAAACTTTGCCGGAAAGTTTCGGCAAAGCGTGCAAAAGCAGGAACATTTTAAAATAGCTTCCGCGTGCACTCCAACCATATTCAGTGGAAAAATTATTTTTTATTCGCAATTCCGGAAAATCTGCCGATTTTCCGGAATTGCTTTTTCACCGGGCACACTGCGCGGGCTTTTCTGCACGCAAAAAAGGCTGCCGCACAGTCTGTGCAGCAGCCTTTTGGGCTTAGTAATCGTTTTCGCAGCCAAGCAGGAATTTCATGTAGGCAAAGGTGCGCTCCCGCCCGAGGTCCCGCACCATGCACAGCAGCTTTTCCAGCAGTGCCCGGGTCTCCGGGTGCATCAGGTAGTGATCCTTGCTGCGCTGGTAGTACTCCCACGCGGAGGCATCGGTGTACTTATCGCCCAGATAGATCTGGCTTGCCGCCACCCGGTCGCACACCATCTCGCAGACGTACCGCAGGGGGATCTTCATGCCGGTCAGGCCGGTCTTAGTGGTGCTGTAATCGATCCAGTATTCCAGATGATGCTTGTTGCGCCCCTTGTGGTGCAGCCACGCCGAGGTGTAGCCCTTGGCTGCGCGCTCCGCCTCGTTGGGGCTGTGGTCACCCTGATAATAGATGCACCCGGGGATGAACTCGGTGGGGCTATACTTGCTCAGGTCGTGGGCAAGACCCTGCTCATACAACCCGCATTCAAAGCAGTATTTCATCACCAGCAGCTTGTGCCGGGTGATGGTCTCGAAATGGCCCTTGATGTTCATGCTGTTATTCCCTCCACTGCACCGTGATGCGTCCCTCTTTCAGCCCGCGCAGATCATCGCTTTCGGAAAAATCCTCCCGGTCCATGGTCAAGTTGGGGTTGTAGTAGGGGTCATGCAGGATGTTCTCCTTGCCGTGCACCTCGTACAGACGCTGCTGCTCGGCGGCAAAGCGTCGTGCCTTTACCGGGTCTTTTTCGTCTCCGCCGCGGCTCTTGCTCTCGTAGTGGGTCAGCTGGGCGTAGGGCGTCCACGCAATGCGGTAGCCCGCATCCCGCACCCGCAGGCAGAAGTCCACATCGTTGAAGGCCACCGCAAAGGCTTCGTCCAACCCCTTTACCTCGTCCCACACGCTGGTCTTTACCAGCAGGCAGGCACCGGTCACAGCGGAAAAGTCCTGCACCGTGGCGGTGCGGAACAGATACCCGCTGCCGCCGGCCTTTTTGTACTTGTGGCTGTGCCCCGCGTAGCCCCCCAGCCCGGTAATGACGCCCGCGTGCTGGATGGTCTCGTCCGGGTAAAAGAGCATGGCACCGCACACTGCCGCCCCGCCGGGGTGGGCGCATTGGCGCAGAAGTTCAGTGAGCCATTCGCCGCTGCGCACCTCCACGTCGTTATTCAGCAGCAGCAGATATTCGCCGGTGGCATATTTGCGGCCAAAGTTGTTGATGCCGGAAAAGTTGAAGCCTTTTTTCGGGTAGGTGACCACCCGCAGACCGTCATAGCGCTGCTGCGCCTTTTTATAGTAGGCAAAGGTGGCGGGGTCGGTGGAGTTGTTCTCCACCACGATCACCTCAAAGTGCTCCCATTCGGTCTTTGTCCAGATGCTGTGCAGGCACTTTTCCAGATCCTCGGTGTGGTCCTTGTTGGGGATAAGGATGCTCACCTTGGGTTCGCCCACAATGTCCCACTTCACCCGGTAGGTGCTGGGGAACAGGCCGTCCTCCACCGTGCCGGTGCGCCCGGTGCGGGTCAGGTGGTCTGCCAGCGCCTTTTTCGCCGCTGCCGCCACATAGGGCTTGGCATCGGCACCACCGGAGGTAGACCCCGCGTGCACCCGCCAGTAGTAGAGCACCTGCGGCACATGGGCAGCACCGCCGGTCTTTTCCAACAGCCGCAGGAACAGATCATGATCCTGACTGCCATCGCATTCCGGGCGTTCGCCGCCCAGCTGCTCCCACAGCGCTTTTTGGAACACCGCCAGATGGCAGATGTAGTTGCAGCACAGCAGATAGTCCGGGGCGTAGTCCGGTTTGAAGTGCGCCACCATGGGACGGCGGATGCTCTTGGTGAACAGTGCTTCATCGCTGTATAGGAAGCCGTCCGGCTCGCCGCGCTGCCGCAGCTGCAAGATGGCCTTGCCCATGGTGTACAGGGCATGGGGTGCCAGAATGTCGTCGTGGTCAGCCAGCGCCAGATACTCCCCTGTCGCCAGCTGCGCGGCGGCGTTGGTGTTGGCCGCAATGCCCTTATTTTCGATCTTTTTGTATACGATCTGTTGATTTTTTTGCTGATATTCCTTTACGATCCGCTCCACATCCCCGTGGGCAGCGTCCGAAGCATCGGCAAGGCAGAGCTGTCCGTTGGGCGCGGTCTGCCCCACAAAGGAATCCAGAAACTCCCGCAGGTATTTTTCCGGGGTGTTATACAGCGGGGTCAGCACCGAGATGGTGGGCAGGCCGCAGTCTGCCGCCGTTTTGCCGGCCATCTCGGCGCGCTGGGCTTCCAGCACCTTTTTGGCGGGCAGGTAGCGTGCACGCTTGCCAAAGCAGCGGCGCTTTACAAAGCCCGCGCCGCGTTTGACCATGGTGGGCAGGCCCTCTTCCTTTGTCAGCTGCACGGCGTAGCCGGCAAGCTCCTTGGCGCGTTTCAACCGTACATTCATATCAGACCTCGCCGCGCTGGGTCGCCTTGTAGGCGGCGCAGACTGTCTGGGTATCCCCGTTCATTTTCAGGTGGCCGTGGCTCAGCCATGCCACCTTGGTGCACATCCGCTCGATCTGCTCGATAGAGTGGGACACCAGAATGACCGTGGTGCCGCCCGCCATCAGCTCCTGCATCCGCTTTTCGCACTTCTGCTGGAACAGGAAATCGCCCACCGACAGCACCTCGTCCGCAATGAGGATATCGGGCTTGGTAATGGTGGCAATGGCAAAGCCGATGCGCGCCACCATGCCGGAGGAGTAGTTTTTCAGCGGCACATCCAGAAAATTTTCCAGTTCGCTGAATTCTACGATCTCGTCAAATTTTTCGTCCAGATACTTGGGCGAGAAGCCCAGCACCGTGCCGTTGAGGTAGATGTTCTCGCGGGCGGTCAGATCCATATCAAAGCCCGCGCCCAGCTCGATGAGCGGGGCGATGGTGCCGTTTACGGTCACCTTGCCCTTGCTGGGCTTGTACACCCCGGCAATGGTCTTGAGCAGGGTGGATTTGCCCGAGCCGTTCAAGCCCACAAGGCCGTAAAAATCGCCGGGCATGATGTCCAGACTGACGTCCTTTAAAGCGTAGAACTCGTCGTATTGCAGCCGTCCCTGCACCATGGCCAGAAAGTACTCCTTCAGGCTCTCATGCTTTTCCTTGGAAAGGTTGAAGCACATGGAAACATTGTCCACTTTGATGATCGGTTCCATTGTTCACCCTCCTTAAATGTGCAGCACAAAGTGGTCCTGCGTTTTGCGGAACACCTGCAGCCCCACTACCATGGACAGCACTGCGCAGATGCCACAGACAAGGAACATATTCCAATCCAGCGGGATGCCCCACATCACCGTACGGCGGAAGCCCGTGATATACCAGTACATGGGGTTCAGTTTGATGATCTGCTGCATATTGAAGCCGCCGATGGAAAAGGTCATCTGAGTGGGGTCGTAGAAGATGGCGGAGAAATACAGCAGCGCGGTGACGAACACGCTCCAGATATGCATGATATCCCGGAAGAACACGGTAGCCGCCGCTAAGAACATACTGACCCCGAGACTGAAGAAGAACAAGGTCACCAGCGGGTACAGCGCCTCAAAAATGGTCAGGTGGAAAGGCGCGCCGGTAAAGATCATAACCAGCAGCAGCGCCACAAAGCTGAAGATGCAGTTCACCATGGCAAAGCAGCACTTTTCCAGCGGGAAGATATACTTGGGGATATACACCTTTTTCAGCAGCGGGGCGGCGCTGAGCACGCTGCTCATGCTGGTGGAGGTAGCCTCGTTGAAGAAGTTGAACAGCAGCTGACCGCACATCAGAAAGACGGCAAAGTTGTCGATGCCGCTGCCCCGCATATCCATCAGGCTGCTGAACACCGCCCAGTACACAAGGCACATCAGCAGCGGGTTCAAAACGCTCCACACCACGCCCAGCACGCTGCGGCGGTATTTCAGCTTGAAATCACGGCTTACAAGGTTCCACAGCAGATAGCGGTAGCGCCAGAAGCCGTTCCACATTGCTTTGAGTTTTGCCACGGGCGATCACCACTTTTCAAAATACTCGAACTTCTGGGCGGCAAAGGGCTCGTGCAGCTTGTCCTTTGCGCTGGTCTTGTGCTCACAGCCGCAGTCCGGCCACTGCACATTGACGGTGGGGTCATCGTAGGGGATGCCGCCCTCGCTGGTGGGGTCGTAGACATCGGTGCACTTGTAGCAGAACTCTGCCACATCGCTCAGCACCAGAAAACCGTGGGCAAAGCCCTCCGGGATATAGAACATCTTCTTGTTGTCCTCGGAAAGGGTCACGCCCACCCACTTGCCAAAGGTGGCGCTGTGGGGGCGGCAGTCCACGGCCACATCGTACACCTCGCCCTTGGTCACGCGCACCAGCTTGCCCTGGGTGTGGTTCTTCTGGAAGTGCAGCCCGCGCAGCACGCCCCGGGTGGAGCGGCTCTGGTTGTCCTGCACAAATTCCTTGTCGATACCGGCCTCTGCGAACTGGTCCTTCTGGTAGGTCTCCATAAAATAGCCACGGTCGTCGCCGAACACCTGCGGCTCAATGACCACCACGCCGGGGATCTCGGTCTGCGTAAAAATAAACTTACCCATGATATTGTACCTCTCTTTTTTTCTGAAAGCTTTTTCTTTATCTGGAAAAGTCTGGTTTTGAACAGGCTTTTACGCTTTTTTATGGTGCCTTGCCGTTTTGCGGCGCTTTTTCAGGCGGGAATGTACCCGCAGCACCAGTACGGTAACCACGGCTGCACCTATGGTGCACCCCACCGAGATGCCCGCCAGCAGCCATGCGCTGCTGCCCGGTTCCACGTCCCTGGCGGCTTCCAGCTTTGTGCCGACGCTCTGCTCCAGCAGTTCCGCCAGACCTGTGATCTCCGCCTTTACCCGCACGCTGGTGCTCTCCTGCTGCGCGCCGCCGTTCAGGGTGTACACCGCATACACGGCGGGCTCTGCGCCAAGCAGATACTGCTCCGGCAGCTCCAAGTCCACGGTCACATCCTGCGCGGATAAACCCTCGGCCAGCAGCAGCTTCACCCCGGGGTCGGCTACGGTAACGGTGCCAAGGCTCTGCCCGCCGCCCGCCACAGCCAGCTGTGCGGTGACCGTGCCGCCGGGCAGCTGGGTGTAGCTTTTATAGGTGGAAAAGGCGTAGTCCAGCAGGGTGCGCATATCGTTATATTTATCGGTGCTCAGCTGGCTTTGCATGGTCGCGCAGATCAGCCGCACCCCGTCCTGCTCCGCCAGACAGACATAGCTGTACCGGGCGGTGTTGGTATAGCCCAGCTTGGAGCCCAGCACACTGTCGATATGGTAGCGGCTGGAGCCGATGCGGATCTTATCCTGCTGGGAGAAGTAGCGGGTCACCGGCTGGATGTTGGTGGGCTGCATGGTGTACATCTCGTTGCGGGTGAACAGGTCCTCAAACCCCGGCTGCTGCAGCGCCCAGCGCAAAATCTGTGCCATATCGTAGCAGCTGGTGTAGTGGTCGTCGTCGCTGATGCCGTGGGGGTTTGAAAAGTGGGTGTGGGCAAGGCCAAGCTCCTCCACCTGTGCATTCATGGCCGCCACGCCGTCCGCGATGGTGCCGCCGCCGAAATACTCCGCCAGCAGGTTGGCACCGTCGTTGGCGCTGGCCATCTGGGTGGCGTACAGCGCATCCGCCAGGGGGACTTCTTCCCCTTCCCGCAGGGCAATATGGCTGGAATCCGTGCCCGCCAGCGAGTAGACGTCCTCGTGGCTCACGGTCAGCTTTACGTCATCCCAGTCTCCCTGCGCCTTTTCGCAGGCAAGACCAAGGGTCATTACCTTGGTAATGGAGGCCGGGTGCAGCTCCTCATCCATATTCTGCTGCGCCAGCACAAGGCCGGTGTCTGCATCCATGATGCAGTATGCCCGGGTATTGGCCAGCGCCGGGCCGGCTGCTGCTGCGCCGGGCATCAGTACAGCGCCTATCAAAAGCAGCACAGTGCACAGTGCTGCGGTAAATTTTTTCATCTGGTATTCTCCGCTTATCCGTTTTATGCCGACAAGACATCATTTGAAGTATACCACATTTTTTCCCCGCTGAAAAGAGATTTACGCATTCCTTTGTCCCAGCAGCACCGGTTGCAGCTGCTCACCCCGCAAAGCGGCGTCCACGGCGGCGGGCAGCAGGGCAAGGTCGGCCTTCAGGCTCTGGGGCTTGGCAAAGGGGTCGTCCTGCCCGTAGGGCACAAAGTAATAGTGCTTGCGCTGCATCAGCCGGGCGATGTTCTCCCCAAGGCTCATGGGATGATCCCCCTTCTTGTTTTCTATGGTAAAAGTATAGCCGCCCGGCCGCCGCAAGTCCACCAAGCCGCCTTGGAAATCGCGCAACCAATGGTTGCACCCGGTGCAGAAAAGCCGCCGCACGCTTTTTGGCAAAGCGCGCGGCGGCCTTTTTTTCTGAAAAACAGATTCACAGCAGCTCGCTGATGCGCCCGGCGGTCTTGAACAGTTCCTGCACGATGGTGTCCTGCCGGTCCGCGATGCGGGTGCTGGGCCCGGAGATGCTGATGGCAAAATCGGCGGGCGCGCCCTTCGTGCGCTGCACCGGCACGGCGATGGAGATCATGCCCTGCTCGAACCGCTGGTTGTTGATGGCATAGCCGTGGCTGCGCACAAAGCGCACGTCCTCTTCCAGCTGCTCCCGGGTGGAGATGGAGTACGCGGTGCGCTTTTCAAAAATGGCCGAGTCGGCATAGGCGGCGATCTGCTCGTCGCTTAAGGTAGAGAGCAGCGCAAGCCCCGTGCTGGTCAGATGAGGGGGGCGGCTGCTGATGGAGCGGTCCATCTC
>OHNY01000296.1_pt1 | contig 13493 bp, 8 predicted proteins | sample 1569671 | NCBI WGS metagenome assembly OHNY01 (sample SAMEA3879523, study PRJEB24766) | human gut metagenome | biome: human-associated habitat; feature: feces | place: USA | collected 1985/1987
GAAAGCTCACCGATGGCCCTGCCCGCCAACACCTCCAATCCCATCTGTACGATCACCTCGTCTACACGCTCTCTCTGGGATCTACTGAATGGACGGAACAAGGGTTTCTCCGCAGATAAACCGGAAGAGATCACTTCCCGTACGGAGATCGGAAACTTCTTATCGATCTGGCTCATTTGGGGTAGATAACCGATCTTCAAGGAAGGAACCTCTACATTTTCATCGTAAAAACGAATCGTTCCGGAAATAGGAGGCAATAAACCTAGTATCACCTTTAAAAGCGTCGTTTTCCCGCCGCCATTCGGTCCGATAATTCCCAAGAAATCATTTTTCCACACATCCAGCGTTACGTTACGTAAGGCGATCTTATTACCGTATCCGGCGGTAACCTCTCTCAACTCAATCAGCTTGTCCATCGGCTAACGATTTTGCGATATGAATCATTTCCTTACACCAATCGTAATCCAGCGGATTGATCGGGATCAGACGACAACCTGTTTCTTTAGCGATCAACTCGGCGTTCTTCTGGTCAAACTCCCGTTGGATAAACGCGACTTTCGCATTATGTTCCCGTGCGGTCTCGACCAGTTCCTTTAATTGTGCGGGAGACGGTTCTTTTCCATCCATCTCGATGCAAAGCTGGGTCAAGCCATATTCGTTAGCCAAATAGGTCAAGGCCGGATGGTAAATAATAAATGTCTTATTGTCAAGAGAGCTTAACAAGGCAGAAACAGTCTTTTCCGTTTCTCCTATTTCTTTCGTCAGTTGCTCATAATTCGCTTGGTAATATTCCTTATTCGCCGGATCTAAAGCGACAAAGGCATCCAATGTGTTCTTGGCGATCACCTTCGCTCCTGAGATAGAGCTCCACGTATGCGGATCAACGCCCCCGGGATGATGATGGTGATTATGCCCGCTTTCGTGATGGTGCTCTTCTCCCTCATGATGATGCCCCTCTCCCTCCTCCGGGCTTTTAAGTAAATCAATTCCTTCGGATAGGTCAAAAATCTTGAGTCCCGGATTATTATTCCGGATATTATCCATCCAAGCCTGTTCGAACCCGATCGATCCGATCCTTAAATAGCCTTGGCTTTTACCCACCTGCACCATTTGCTGGGGCGTAGGATCATACGTCTCCGGACTTTGTCCCGCCGGAACCACACAATTAACCGTAAATTTATCTCCGGCTATCTTCTCCGCAAAATACCGTTGCGGCTCAATCGTCACGGAAACGATCTTCTCATCTGTCCGCTTATCCCCGCAGGCCATAAGCATCAAGAGGAAAAGAGCCGATATCAATACCTTAAATTCTTTCATACCATATATATATTTTCGCAAAGGTAACGAATATCGAGTAATAAGGTAGCAAGGAGACGATTCAAAGTTATCAGGAACCAGCCTGACAGCTTCCCCGGACAAGGCATTTACGCAAACTATGTTTTACGAACATATAGCCATCGGTAAATGAATAAGAACAGTTAAACCGGTCCAGAAAAGCCGGGATTTCAACGACATCGGATTCTTTATGATACGTACAGATCGCAAAATCCAAGCGATCCGCCTTCGCGAATAATTCCATACAACCTTTTAAAGCCATACATTCCGCACCTTCTATATCCATTTTTAAAAAGATATCTTTCTGAGACTTATCTTTCAAGAAATTGTCCAAAGCGGCATTAACGTCATCATCATGATCGCTGATGTATTTCTTTACGATCACCGTTTTCTCTTTCCACGGCTCAAAAGTAGCTTGAAGCGCCTCGATCCATTTATCCTCATATTCAAAAAGGTAAACAAAACGGGTAACCTCGATGGTATCCAAAGCGGTAAATTCCTCTGCGGAACCGATATCCAAGAGTGTCTTTCCCCTAAACTCCTCCACGGAATCCGCGTAATGATGGGGATGTCTCACGTCTTGCTCGATCAACAAAGCCCGATAACATTTCTCGATCTTAGACGTACTATACTCTCTCGGAAAATATAGCCGTTTACTTCCCCGGTGTATCACATAAGGCAATTCTTTCTCCTTATCCCACTGAACGGCAATCGGCATCTCCAGATATTCCGTAGCGAAATCATAAGGATAACGTGTATATCCTTTTTTTCGGAAATAATCATAATACGCTAATTTAGGAGAAGAGGGCTCAAACACCTTGGTATAGTAAAAAGGCAACGTCCCATATAATATACTTTTCAACTTCATCATCGAACCAGTAAACATTTCATCTAGATTTCACATTAATAGGGCGCAAGATACGAGAAATATTTTTAATATACATACAAATCCCCGAATTACAACCGATGAGTAGCAATTCGGGGATTTATAGGGAAAAATAGATTACTTTATTTTTTACTCAGCCAACCATTTATTAATCTGCGTAAGGATCCGCTCCTTCATATCTTCCGGCATATTGCCGATACGGGTACGGTGGCTACCTCGGGGCTGGATATAGATTTGCTCATTCTTCTTACCTTTGAAAGCGGGCACCATGGCCGCGCTCCACGGGTCGATCTCGCCATAGATGAAGATCATTTTCGGATTGTTGTCTTTCAGGAAGTTATAGATCTTGTGGTACAGAGCCGGACGGAAGTCCACTTTCCCGACCAGTTCCTCGGGAAGCATGATACGGTTTAGGTATCCATGGGCGCTATCGATCGTAAGGTATTTCTTGAAAGGTTTTACGTCATAGCCATAATAACCGAGCTCACGGGCAGCTTGTACGAAGAAAGAGATATTCGGCTGGTTCTCGGCGAAATAATCAGGACCGCTGATTTCCATCAAATGATCGAAGAGCGCCTGATCGTCGGCAGACTTGGAAGGGATCATACTTACCGAAGTTCCCCACTGCCAAAGAGCGAATGAATATTCCAGTACGCAATAATCCAATACCTCGGGCATCGGGATACGGAATGTCAGGTTTTTATTCTTACAATAGCTCTCCAATAAAGGAAGCATATCGGACTTACGCTTCAAGACTTCCAATTGAAAATCCTGTATCTTCTCGCGTTCCGCTTTCGTACCTACCTTACGTAAGAAAGGTTCCATCCTCTATACCTTTACATAACGGACCGACATAAGGAACGGAGAAATCCACGTCGTCCGGGAAAAAGGCACGGTAAAGCATTGTAGTCTGCCCCCCCTTACTGATACCGGTACTGATCCATTTTTCCGGATAGATCTGCTTGAATGTATTGCGGACGTTATGTAAATCGTACGCAGAGTTCTCGGCGGTCAGATAATCCCAGTTTTTAGGTTCCGGCGTCGACTCCAAGAAATAACGGTACTCCACGAATACTAAGTTCGCATTCAATAGTTTAGATAGTTCTTCTTGATATTTCGGATTGAGCGCATAAGCCGCTCCATATCCTTCGGTCACGATAATGGTAGGACGATCATAACCTACATGGCCTACGATAACCCGTTGCGTAAATGTTCCGGCGGCGGGGTCTTTCGGATCGACCTGCTGAGTAATACGTACTACATATTTCTCCGGATAATAATCGGATTGAAGTTTTTCAATGCCACTAATTCCTTTTAGGGCGGCAAGCTTCTCTTGTAAATCTCCGGGAGCGGCCATTACCGTCATCACCGACAGGAAGAAAAGAAGCAAGAAGTTAAATATTCTTCTCATGGTAATTTAGTCTTTTAGATATTGTATTGTTCGTAATAATCCCTCATATTTGGTGCGTTTCACCGCCGAATGCGCAAAGATACGATTATAATCCTCACGGCTCAATGCCTTGAGGTCGTCTTTTTTAAGGGAGAGCAAAGAAGGGGTAGGATGAAAGGCTGCTACTGCCGTAGGCATAGCGAAGCGGTTCCAAGGACAAACGGCTTGGCAGGTGTCGCATCCATAGACGCGGTTACCTAAAAGGACGGCTTGCTCAACAGGGATTTCTCCACGATGCTCGATCGTAAGATAAGAGATACATTTACGGGCATTCAAACGTTTCGGCCCTTCCAAGGCTCCGGTAGGACAAGCGTTCAAACAGCGGATGCAGGAACCGCAGTGATTCTTTTTGGGAGAATCATAGGTATCGACTACCAAAGTTGTCACGATCTCCCCAAGGAAAAAGAAAGAGCCTTTGCCCGGGATGATTAGATTCGTATTCTTTCCGATCCATCCTAAACCGGCTTTCCAAGCCCAATAACGTTCTAACAGAGGGGCGGAGTCCGTGAATACACGGGCCTCATTGTTAAAGGGATGATGCTCGGTTATCGCTTTCCATAATTGGCGAAGTTTATCCTTTACGACCCCGTGATAATCTTCTCCATACGCATAATACGAGATATAAGGTTCCGCCGGATTCCGGAGAACTTTCGGATAATAATTCAAGGCTACTGAGATAACTGATTTGGCACCTTCCACCAAGCCATCTGGATTGAGACGAATTTCCCGATGATTCTCCATGTATTTCATTCCAGCATGGTAGCCTTCCGCGATCCATTGGTCAAAATAAGCCTCCTCGCTCCCGGCCTTCGCTACTTCAGCGATACCGCAAGCGGAAAAGCCTAATTCCATAGCTTTATCTTTTATAAACTGGGAGATACCCATTATTCAAAAACTTTAAACTCGTAGCCTTCCTTTAAGAGCCATTCGACAGCCCGGGGCATTGCCTCACGCATATTGCGCTCGGCTTTCAAGGAATCGTGGAAGACGATAACGGAACCATTACGGGTATAGTTCTTTACCACGTTGAAGACACCGTTCGGAGTCATATGAGGGCTATAGTCACGGGTGACCACGTCCCACATCACGATATGATAATGGCGGCGAAGCCATACTACCTGCGGAAAACGCATATGCCCGTGAGGGGGCCGGAATAAATTACTGGGAATATATTCAGCCGCCTTCTCCACATTCGCCAAATAATTCTTCGTCCAGAACTTGATACCTTGGATATGGTTAAATGTATGGTTACCGACACGGTGCCCACGATCTATCACCATCTGGAAGACCTCGGGATGTTTACGTACATTATCTCCTACCATGAAAAAGGTAGCCTTGATCCCATACGTATCCAATATATCTAAAACCCAAGGGGTAACCTCGGGAATCGGGCCATCGTCGAAGGTGAGATACACACACTTCTTCTCTGCCGGTATTCGCCAAGTTACCCCCGGGAACAGTGCCCTGTAAAACCAAGGCGGTTGTTCTATAAACATACTTTGTTAGTCTTTTGCCACTGATCCGTACGCCATACGGTAATTATCAAATTCCTCTTGATAAGGCTTAGCGAACTCCGGATTGTATTGCTTGCTTACACGCAAAACCTCTTGGAGAACCGCCAAGTTATGACCTAAATCACTTTCTACAGATGATAATTGACCCGGACGCAAACGGAAATACCAGTTTATACTGCGCAACGCATTGTCCGCTATACCTTTATAAACCATCTCCGCCTTCTCCTTCTGGCCCAACTCGTAATACAGCTCGCCCAAGGAAAGAGCGCTGTAATCCAACGGAACATTCTCGGGAGGCAATACTTCCATCGCCTTATCCAGTACGTTCAAGGCTTTCTCATTCTTGCCCTCAGCGACCAAAGCGGCAGCCAGCTTGCTGAACAACGCAATACGATAGCTCTTGCACATCCGCATTACATTCTCATCCAAGTACACACCCGGCGTATTGACACCACCCCATTTGAACTTATTCATCACGTTGTCATACATCTTCTCCGTATTGATCGAACGAACGGTTCCCTGTGTCTCCATCGGAACGATCTGATAAGCCATACCGGTCTGCTGGAAGTACGGATCCAATTTCACGAACTGATCCGGGCTTACGGTAATCGCGTAATAGATCGGACGGTTCCAGTCATTCGTCTGCAACATATCCAAGATAATCAACTCTTGCTTACCCAAGACATCCTTGCCTTTCAAGTCAATCTTCATCTCTTTCTGCAAATACGGCAAGTTAGCGGTATCGATCACGCCGGCGGCCATAACCGCGGCGGAATCTACCCCCATCGTCAATGTCTGCGCAGGGATATAATCCAATTCTTGATTGATTCCCGGAATCTTCTTAAACTTCGGATCGTTACTACGAACGAAATCAAGAGCGGTCTTCAGATCGATCGACTTATCCGTCATCGGGAATACATAAGCGGCATCACGAGTACCTTGCACATAATCCTCCGGTTGCCAAGAGATGGGAAGCGGATCGGATTCGTACGCTTGCTTCTTCATTTGGTTGATATACCAGTCGGTTTGCAAATAGCTCGTATTACATACACGTACATCCGTACGGATACCTTCCACCTCCTGCGCATACCACAACGGGAACGTGTCATTATCACCATTCGTAAATATAACAGCGTTCGGCTCGCAAGATTCCAAATAGTTCGCGCCGAAATCACGGCAAACATAACGGTTCGAGCGATCATGGTCGTCCCAGTTCTGCGCACCCATCTGGATAGGAACCAACAAGCACAGTACCGTAGCGACAGAACCCGCTACCACCGGAGATAACTTACCATACTTCTGCAATCCTTTCGCCAAGGCCGCCACACCAAAACCGATCCATATACAGAACGCATAGAACGATCCGGCATACGCATAGTCTCGCTCACGAGGCTGATACGGCGTCTGGTTCAAGTAAAGCACGATCGCGATACCCGTCATAAAGAACAAGAAGAACGTGATCCAGAATCCCTGAATGCCCTTCTTTCCGGCATAAGCTTGGAATAGAAGCCCCAAGATACCCAACAGAAGCGGTAACATATAATATACGTTATGCCCCTTATTGTTGACGATATCGAACGGCATATCCTCTTGCGGGCCCACTAAAGCCTCATCAATAAACGGAATACCGGTTATCCAGTTACCATTCGAAACCTCACCGTTACCTTGTATATCGTTCTGCCGTCCGGAGAAGTTCCACATGAAATAACGCCAGTACATGAAATTCAGCTGATAAGCGAAGAAATAACGCAAGTTCTCGGCAAACGTAGGTTTCATCACCGTCACCATCTCACCGCAACGGTTGAACTTCACCGGTGTACCTTTCACCTGCGCCCATTCCTTATAAGCCGCCACATGACGTCCGTCGCTACTATACATACGGGGGAAAAGCATACTCAACTCATCCACGTATTCGTATTCCGTATCGTAACGAGAGATATAATAACGATCCTTCTCGTTTTTATCTTTCTTAATGACACGGCTCCAAGTCGGCTCACCCTCTTTCGATACAGGTACGCAAGTACCACCTTGGTTCTCACGTTTTACCTCAGATACATAAGTCTGGCCGTAGATCAACGGAGTCTTACCGTATTGCTCGCGAGCCAAATAGGTACGCAAGGTAAAGATATCTTGCGGAGCGTTCTGGTTCATAGGCGTATCGGCTGTCGCACGGCCGCCGTAAGGATCACGGCGATCACGTAGCCGCTACCGATAAACGGAATACCCAGCAATACGATCGAGAGGATAAAGGAGATCTTCATCCGTACCGGATGGATCTCGTCTTGCATCGTCTCCCAGATCGCCCAGATCAAGGAAGCCGCCAAGATAATCACGAACGCATATACACCCGAGTTATACGGCATACCGAACGTATTGACAAACAACAGCTCGAAATAACCGCAAACCTCAACCAAGCCTTGTACGACACCATACATCATCAAGCCCACGATAGCGAACGACACCAATAAAGCGATCAGCGTACCCTTCATCGTAGGATTCGGGAATTTCTTATAATAATATACCAGCACGATAGCCGGGATACACAATAAGTTCAGCAAGTGGACACCGATACTCAGACCCATCAAATAAGCGATCAGCACGATCCAACGATCGGCGTGCGGACGATCGGCAGCTTCCTCCCATTTCAGGATCAACCAGAATACCACGGCGGTAAACAAGGAAGAATAAGCATATACCTCGCCCTCCACGGCGCTAAACCAGAATGTATCGCTAAACGTATAAGCCAAAGAACCTACCAAACCGCAACCCATGATCGTAATCATCTGCCCCAAAGACATCGCCTTATCGTCTTCCACGATAATCTTACGAGCTAAATGGGTAATACTCCAGAACAGGAACAGGATCGTCAGCCCGCTAAAGAGTGCCGACATCGAATTGACCATTTTAGCCACTGAGGAAGCATCGGATGCAAGCTGCGTGAACAGGTTGGCCGTCAACATAAAGAACGGTGCTCCGGGCGGATGCCCAACTTCCAATTTAAAAGCAGAAGAGATGAACTCACCACAATCCCAGAAACTGGCGGTGGGTTCCATTGTCATCAGATAAACGGTAGAAGCGATCAAAAAAACGACCCACCCCAACACGTTGTTGATTAGTTTGTACTTTCCCATACTTTGTATAAGTGTGATAATTAATTGTTTCTACTTGCATACCCACACGGGCATTCGGCCGCAAAGGTAATCATTTACGTTTAATACCTAACGTTCCATTCCCCTATAAATTATATAGAATAGATTAGAATTATATTAAACAAACCTTATCACTCAAGTGTTAATAGAATAGTTGAGTATTAAAATTATAGGGAGATGAAAGAAAATTATGAACTAATTGATAATGAAGAACGCCACCAATATGAATTTCATATAGAGCGATACGTTCCCAGAATAGAGTATATAAAAAATAAGGATGGGGTAATTTATCTCACCCACACTGAGGTTCCCATGGAGCTTGGAGGTAAAGGAATTGGTAGCCAATTGGTGGAGAAAGTGCTCTTGGATATCGAAAAGAAAGACTTACGTCTCGTCCCGTTATGTCCGTTCGTAGCTGGATATATCCAGAAGCATCCGGATTGGAAACGCATCGTAATGAGAGGTATACATGTTTAATATTTATAACAAAAATATATGGGCAAGAAGATTGAATATACGAATGGTGAACTCACCATTATCTGGCAACCGGAGTTATGTCAGCATGCCGGTATCTGTGTAAAGACTCTTCCCGGCGTCTATAAGCCGAAGGAGAGGCCTTGGATACAGATAGAGAACGCGACAACCGCGGAATTAATTGCCCAAATCAAGCAATGTCCGTCTGGCGCTTTGACATACCGAATGAATAAAGAGGTGAAATGAGGTACCCCCCGCCTGTTTCATCTTGATAGAAAGGAGTATTCCATGTCGGATACTCCTTTTTTCGCCATAAGGGCTTCTTTCTATGATTTTTTGCTAGTTTTGTGATCTAGATTCACTATCAATGAAACAAATATGATAAAAAGACATTCTATCTTAACGGCAATCCTGCTTTGTTTCGTCGCTTTCACACAAGTGATGGCACAAGAGATGCAGGAACCCGAACCGCTTCCGATCGATCCTAAGGTTCGATACGGGAAATTGAGTAACGGATTGACCTACTACATCCGTCACAACGATCAGCCCAAAGACCGGGCAGACTTTTACATCGCCCAAAACGTAGGCTCCATCTTAGAGGAAGAGAATCAACGAGGTTTGGCTCACTTCTTGGAACATATGGCATTCGACGGCAGTAGGAACTTCCCGAATAACGGGATGGACGAATATATCGAGAGTGTAGGTATGCGCAGCGGGGAAAACTTCAACGCCTATACCTCCTTTGATGAGACCGTCTACATGATTACCAACGCCCCTGTCAACAAAAGCGGCGTGGTTGATTCTTGCTTATTGATCCTTCACGATTGGTCCGGGTTCCTAGCCTTGACCGACTCGGCTATCCAGAAAGAACGTGGGGTCATCCGTGAGGAATGGCGTACCCGACAGGATGCCCAGACTCGTCTATGGGAGCAGCAACTACCCAAGATGTACCCGGGAAGCCGTTACGCGAACCGGATGCCGATCGGTTCGATCGACGTGATTGAGAACTTCAAGCCGGACGAGTTGAGGGCTTACTACAAAAAATGGTATCGTCCGGACTTGCAAGCGATTATCATCGTGGGAGACGTAAATGTAGATCAAGTGGAGGCAACGATCAAAAAGATGTTCGCCGATGTCCCTGCCCCGGTCAACCCGGCAAAACGGGAACAAGTATCGGTTCCCGACAATGATCTACCTCTGATCTCGATCGCCAAAGACAAGGAGGCATCCAATACGATCCTTTATATCTTCTATAAACACGATAAATTGCCCAACGACTTGAATCGTACGATTGCCGGATTGGTAAAGGACTATATCCAGCAAATATGCGCGTCGATCATGGACGAGCGTTTCGATGACATCTTGCATCAAGCGAATCCTCCGTTTATCTATGCGGAAGCCTACGACGATGATAATTTCATGATCGCGAAGAGCAAGGGAGCATGGACCGTAGCCGCTCTTGCCAAGGAAGGCGAGATCGACTCCACACTGACCACGCTTGTCAAAGAGACTCAACGGGTAAAACAATATGGCTTTACGCCATCCGAGTATGAACGGGCACGCATCAACGTGTTGAAACAATACGAGTCCGCTTACAACGAGCGGAATAACCAAAAGAACGACGCTTATGTCCGTGAATACGTGAACCATTTCACCAACGGCGGTTATATCCCGGGCATTGAGATGGAATACACGCTATTGAACCAGATCGCCCAGAATATCCCGGTAGAGCAAGTCAACCAATATATCCAAGATATGATCGGAGAGGATAATATCGTGATCGGGTTAACCGGACCGGATAAAGAAGGTATAAAATACCCGACCGAGGAGAACCTGCTCCGTACATTCCTCAAAGCGCGACAGATGCCGGTAGAGCCTTATAAGGAAACTGTCTCCAACGAGCCTTTAGTCCCGACCTTGCCGACCCCGGGCCAGATCACGGAGACAAAGACCGGCCAGCCCTTCGGAGCGACGGTATTTACCTTAAGCAATGGTATCAAGGTGGTATTGAAACCTACCGAATTCAAGAAGGATGAGATCATCATGACCGCTACCAGCCCGGGAGGAAGTACCTTATTTGGCACGAAGGATATTGATAACTTAAAAGTTTTCAATGACGTGATCGAGATCGGTGGATTGGGCAATTTCTCCGCCACGGATCTAAGTAAGCGTCTGGCCGGAAAGAAGGTATCTTGCGCCCTATCGCTCAGTCAAGATAGTGAGAACGTGAACGGAATGGCCGCTCCTTCCGATTTGCGAACCTTATTCGAGTTAATTTACCTTAGCTTCACGGCTCCCCGCATGGACGAGGAGGCCTACGCATCTTTCGAGACACGGACAAAAGCGCAATTGCAGAATATGGAGTTAAATCCGATGGTCGCTTTCAGCGACTCTTTGTCTAAAGCGGTTTACGGAGATAATCCTCGTGCGTCACGTCTTCGTCCACAAGATTTCGAACATATCAGTTATCCTCGTATCATGGAGATGCGCAAGGAACGCTTCTCGGATGCTTCCGGTTTCGTATTCACGTTTGTAGGTAATATCCAGATCGATAGTATCCGTCCGTATATAGAGCAGTATTTAGCGACATTGCCATCTCAAGGAAAAATTGAGAAGGGAAATCCGGCGGAGGTTCCATCGATGCGTAAGGGAGACTATATGAATCGATTCAACCGCTCCATGGAAATCCCGAAAGTAACGGTAGCCAACCTCTATACCGGACAGATGGAGTACAATCTGGAGAATATCATCACCGCTACCGCATTGAAACAAGTTATGGACTTGGTATATTACGAGAAGGTACGCGAGAAAGAAGGAGGAACGTATGGCGTCGGTGTATCCGCTAGAATCTCACCTTTCCCGGAAGGAAGAACGACATTACAGATATTCTTCGATACGGACCCGGCTAAGTGGGAGCAGATGAACACAATTGTCCGCAATGAGTTGAAACGGCTTTCCGAGGTAGGCCCTCGTCAAGAAGATTTCAAGAAAACACAGGATAACCTGCTGAAACGTCATGCGGAAGTCTTGCAAGAGAACAGCTATTGGTTGAACGTATTGGATGATTATTATTATAAAGGATTTGATACCGATACGGATTATGAGTCGATTGTTAAGGCGTTGACTCCCGAGAAGATAAAGGCATTCGCCCAAAAGCTTTTGGGACAGGGTAACCGGGTAGAAGTTATCATGCAACCCTAGTTACTATTTTGAGAGGATGAGACGGGGCACGCCCCGTCTCTACTTTGATTTCTTTAGTTTAAAATGATCGAATCCTTCCCCATAAACCCCGATTACGGCGCTTTGGGATACAAAGGCGGTCGGATCAATATCATTAATGATACGGAAAATCGTAGTGGATTGCCGTTTTTTAGCGAGTACGAACATCATCTTCTGTTCTTGCCCCGTATATAACCCGGTAGCATCGATCACCGTAACCCCTCGATGCAACGCATTAATCTCCTTACCAATCTCTTGATACTTCTTCGAGATGATAAAGAATTGCACGGACTGGCGGGCACTGTTCACGATCTGATCCAGCACGAAACTACAAACATATAACGTTACGAAACCATATACCACTTTCTCCCAATCCTTTAGCACGAAATAACTGGAGGTGATAATAATCATATCGCAGATCATCATGACCCGCCCCAGCGTTATATCCCGGTATTTATTGATGATAGCGGCAATAATATCCGTTCCACCCGTACTACCGTTCGAGGAGAAAGCGATACCGATACCACTTCCGCAGAAGGAGGCTCCCAGCACACATGCCATAAACGGTTGATCTTGTAATAAATGCATATCGGCCGTCAACTTCTGGATCAGCGACAGGAAGAAAGTAAGCGTAAACACGGCGAAGATCGTCTTGATACTGAACTTAAAACCTAATATTTTCAAGGCAAGCATCAGCAAGACGGCATTAATGAGGAAGTAAGTGTACTGAACAGGAAATCCCGTAGCCCAGAAAACAATGGAAGCGATACCCGGCACTCCACCTGTCGTAATGTCATTCGGCAAAAGGAAAACGGTCCATCCGATACCGTAAAGGATCATCCCAAGAGCGATCATTAAATAGTCCCGTGTCTCCCGAAGCAGGACTTGTCTGGATAAGGAAGAAATTGATAAAGTAGATTTCATCTCATTTGTTTATTTTTAGCGGGCGCAAAGGTAATGAAAGTTATTGATAGGAAATGCTTCACCTTATATTTAGCCGGAAATATAATGGTTCACTTTCCCCTATTTACAGAGACGTAAGCAAAAGCCAAGGAATGTTAACTATTTATCAGTAATAATCCCTTTTATATAACATCACCTTTATTTAGAAAAGCTCTATAAACGAGAACATGAAGGAGAAAGCAGGCATTTATACGCCTTTTCCACACAAAAAGACCCGTTTTTCGATAAGAATACCCTCGTTAGATTACACATATAGTCCCGTTCACCCACGCCTGTACAGGCGTAAACCCACACATATAGTCACGATAGGCTACACATATGGTCATAATGGGCGATATGACTACCTTATAATGGGCATTGTTGCCCCCTAACGACTGGACCATAAGGCATAAGATATGAGATAGGATGAATTAATTTCGCTAGAATAAAAGGCCGTTTTCCAACAAGTCACTAGCGGATAGACGATTGCTGTTTTTTCTTTCGTTTTTAGGAGGCGAGACGTA
>OHNY01000299.1_pt1 | contig 13435 bp, 16 predicted proteins | sample 1569671 | NCBI WGS metagenome assembly OHNY01 (sample SAMEA3879523, study PRJEB24766) | human gut metagenome | biome: human-associated habitat; feature: feces | place: USA | collected 1985/1987
GGCAGGGTCGACTTTATAAGGAGGATCTGTATGATTGAAAATACCTCTACACTTTATAAAATGATCATTTTATACATGCTGAAAAAAGTAACCTTCCCTCTTTCCAACAGCCAGATCACCAACTTTCTGCTGGATCATGAATATACCACATATTTCCATATTCAGCAGACGATCCATGATCTGATGGATACACATCTGATTCTGGAGCGAAAACAGGGAAACAGTATCTGCTATGAGATCACTCCGGAAGGGCAAAAAACACTTTCTTATTTTTTCGCTTTATTGTATAATAGAGAACGATAGGGTTGATAAAACTTTATTTTCACAAAAGATAAAAGGTTGAAAGGAGCAGATTATGAAAGAAACATTATATTTAAATAACGATTTGGCGATTGTCAATTTCAGCGCCGGATATGCTACCACTGGAGATCAGCTTTTAAATTCCAGTACCTTCAGTAACTATGTACACAATTTTATTGATTATCTGAAAGAGAACAATGAAGACTTATATTATTATGCCGTAGGCGGAAAGACAGCACGCGAGGCAACCGTTGATCTTTTGCGTCTGTTCCGTATGATGCGTATCTTTAAAATTGATGAAATTGAATCTTCCTATCTGAATGATAAAGGACGATTATTAGAGTTTTTAGAAGAAATGTATAATTTCTGGAAGAAGCATCAGCGTTTTTCCGTTGTTACGGCGGGAACAGCAAGTGCTTTGCAGGATATCAGCTTTGTGACGGCGGACTCAAATTTCAATAATATGGTATTGACATTATATCGTAATTTAGAAGAATCTTTAATGGGGAGAAAAAACCGCGTATATCGGCAAATGCAGGCTGGAACCAATGCAGCGATTGCGGTAAGTGTAAAACAGCCGAAGTTATCAAATACGTATGATGCCTTAAAAGATATTCCATTCATTACTTCCATCATGCTGCGCACACCGATGATCCTACATCCAAAATCAAACAAGCGTACCGGTATGTTTACGGAAACAGATGTAAATCCAATTACGTATTTCACTGGCAGTGATGAAGAATGGTTCTGCTTCCCATGCAAAATCGGAACTGTATACTTCCATCGTGATTTTATCTCCAGTGCCGTTTCATTAGGAAATTTATTTGAGCTGGCTACGGAAGATGAATGCCGTAAAAAACCAGATCTAATCTGTCTGTTTGGTAATCAAGATGATAAGAATGAAACAGTCTTCCATTATGATGCAACTGATGATATCTGGGTAGGAAGCCTGACTTATGATGAAAAGATCGAATATTTCGGCTATATGAAAAAAATGTGTCTGACGCTGCACAATTTAAGAAAGATGCAGCATGGCTGGCTGCCAATCCATGGTGCCTTCGTTAATATCACCTTACACAATGGCAAACGTAAGGGAATTATGTTAATGGGAGATTCTGGCGCAGGAAAGTCAGAATCAATTGAAGCCTTAAAGATTGCGGGTAAAGATGTTATCAAAGATATTGAAGTTGTCTTTGATGATATGGGAACCATTCATATCGAGGATGGCGTTCCATATGGACAAGGTACGGAAATCGGTGCCTTCATTCGCTTGGATGATCTAGATCCGGGTACACCATATCGTGATATGGATCGCTCAATCTTTATGAATCCGGAGTCTAGCAATAACGCGCGTGTCATTACACCAGCAGCACCATATGAAGTTGTCGCAATGAATCATAAGATTGATTTATTCGCCTATGCTAATAACTATGATAATGAATCCGGATTGCATCGCTTTGAAAATCTGGAAGATGCCAAAGCAACCTGTAAGGAAGGAAAGCGTATGGCGAAGGGAACGACACAGGAAGTCGGTATTTCTACCACATACTTTGCGAATCCATTTGGACCAATGCAACAACAGGATGTTTGTGATCCATTGATTGATGAGGTCTTTACGGCACTGCGTGATAATGGGGTGTTTGTTGGTGAAATTTATACCCATTTAGGTCTTGATAAAGAAAACCGTGATGGTATTAATTTGGCTGCAAAAGAGTTGTTAGACTTTATTGAAAAGGACTAATGCATAAAACAGGAAGAGGACATGATCTGAATGGATCGTGTCTTTTTTTGGGTCGGTATCTTTGTGCTTTTGGTGGCTTTGATTATCCTTGCATACGTGAATTGCTGTGTTCATTCAATTGATGAATGTGTTCGCGATATAAGTACAATTATTAATAAATGTATCTATTTTGTAGAAAAACATCTTTTCATGAAGAGAAAAACATAGTACAATAAAATTATCGATAACGGAGGTAAAGCGGGCGATATGAAAATTGCAAAAATTGAAGATGCGAAACGTGTCTTAGAACCAATCATCAGTAAAACACCATTGGTGCATGCGACAAAGATTCATGATAATTTATGGATCAAAGCCGAAAATTTACAGGGCACAGGAGCGTTTAAGCTGCGGGGTGCTTATTATAAGCTTTCGAATTTAAATGAGGAAGAAAAGGCGAAAGGGGTCATTGCGGCAAGTGCTGGTAATCATGCACAAGGGGTTGCATATTCTTGTATGAAAATGGGCATTCAGGGAACCATCGTAATGCCGAAAACAGCACCTCTTTCCAAAATTGAAGCTACAAAGGCATATGGCGTCAAGGTAGAATTGCAAGGAGATACCTTTAACGATGCCTATGAATATGCGAAGAATCTGCAGGAAATTACCGGAGCTGTTTTTATCGAACCATTCAATGATGAAGATGTGATTGCCGGTCAGGGAACCATCGGTATGGAAATCATAGAGAAAATGCCGGATGTAGATACAGTCATCGTACCGATTGGCGGCGGCGGCTTGATTAGTGGCATTGCGTATGCCATCAAAACCTTGCGTCCACATTGCCGTATTGTCGGTGTACAATCAGAAAAAGCAGCGAGCATGAAAACATCCTTAGAGAAACAGAAGATCATGACCTTAAAAGAGGTCAGTACGATTGCGGATGGAATTGCTGTAAAAACACCGGGAACACTGACCTATGCATTGTGTAAAGAGTATGTAGATGAAGTAGTAACGGTAAGTGAAGAAGAAATTGCGGCAGCCATCCTGGTTTTATTGGAAAAAATGAAGATGGTAGCAGAAGGAGCTGGTGCCGTCAGTGTGGCAGCAGCCATGTTTGGAAAGGTTGATCTTATTCATCGTAAATGTGTTGCTGTGTTAAGCGGTGGAAATATTGATGTAAACTTGCTGTCGAAGATCATTGACCTTGGGTTGATCAAAACAGGACGCAAGGCGGTGATCAATATGAATGTTACCGATAAACCGGGAAATTTATCACGCATGATCGAATTGATTTCACGTACCGGAGCCAATATTATTTCGGTAAACCATAATCGTATTCAGAATGGCATCTTATTTAATCAGTGTCGTGTTGGGGTGGTGATTGAGACAAACAATCAGACACATATTGACGAAGTGATGGATATTTTGGAAGAAAATGGCTATCATCCACATATGGTGGAACATGTTTAAGATCCTAATTGATGGAGATGGATGCCCTGTGATTGAAGAAACGCTTATGATCGCAGAGCATTTTTCAATACCGGTCATATTGGTGTGTGACAGCTCACATAGCTTTATGCATGATGCTTGTGAAGTGGTGATTACCGATAAAGGAAAGGATCGCGCGGATTTCGTTATCTTGCAAAAAGTAAAAAAAGATGATATTGTAATAACTCAAGACTATGGCTTAGCCGCACTGGTCCTCAGCAGACAGGCACATGCCTTATCACAAAATGGTTTGCGCTTTCGTGATGAGAACATGCTGTCTTTGTTAAATCAGCGAAGTGACGCAGCGAATATACGCCGTCAAAGAAAACGCTATGGTCATATGAAAAAGCGTACGGCACAAGATGATAAAGCCTTTTTAAAAGCTTTATATGCTGTTGTATGTGAGTTATTGGAGTGATAAATTGAATACACATAAAAAAATCCCCTATGACATTATGATGGTACAGTTGAAACAAATGTCAAAGGAAGAACTGCAACGTCATTTACAGTTATTAGGCTGTGACTGGAGTTATGAAGCAATTTATGAAAGCCTGAAAAAAACGTTCAATGATCTGCAAGTAGCGGATGCCATATTTGATAGCTGTGTCATACAAGACGACAATAGCCCGTATCCCAAAGATTTCATAGATGAGGCTGTGTTAGAAATTGCTCGACGCGAAACGTTTTCGTTCATCCATTATGGGATAGTATCCCGTGATTTTGTACAGGCTATGCAACTATCGGATGATCAGCAAAGAGTGGATGCATTGGAAATGAACTTTCGCAAGGTGCTGAAACTGGCCAAAACCTTTTCCTTGGATAGTCTTGAAGGTATCGTTTATCAGGTGAATGATGGTGTTGATATCATGAGTATGCTGGCGGAAATGCTAGATACCATGCAGCAATTGGCAAGACAAGAAAAATCATATGCCAAACGCATTGTCGCTTTTGTGGATAAATATTTACAAATTTTCACGAAAACGAATACCTTCACCAAAGTCATGCTACAATATGAACAGGCGCAAGCCTATCTTACATTAAACTCCGTGAAGGGAGAACAGCTGTTTTTAAAGTTATTAAAGACGCATAGTGATCCTACGGATGTCATCTTGCATTATGGCTTGGCTTATTTAGATGATGATGAAGAAAAAACGCGCAAGATCTTTTTACGCTATCAAAATAAGCTGGATAAAAAAAGTGAATCTTACGATATCATCATGGACATTTTGCAGGATTTAGAAAGGAGGTCTTCATGAAGCGCAATATCGTACAGCGCCATGCCATCTTTTTTACGCTGATAGTGCTATGCTTTTTGATTGTTCCTGCGATACGTGAATCTTATGCACAGGATAGAATGGATAAAAAAGAAGCCCAGCGTCAGCAAAAATTGATGGAAGAGTATCAAAAACAGCAGCAACAAAAGCTTGCAAAAGAAAAACAACGCAAACAAAAGGCGGCAAAGTTTAAAGTGATGCTGGATGCCGGTCATGGCGGATATGATGCGGGGAGTGAAAGTAAAGAAGGGAAAAAAGAGAAAGATATCACCTTATCCATTACCTTAAAGACAGGGGAATTGTTAAAGCAGGAAGGGGTACAGGTGTTGTATACAAGAGAAAGTGATACAGTCTCATGGAAAAGTAATAATGTAGATGATTTAAATACCCGCAGTCGCATGGCGAATGCCAGTCAAGCGGATATCTTTGTTTCCATACATACCAATTATAGTGATGAAGCAAAGGATAAGACAGCGGGCAGTGAGGTATGGTACAGTACCCGTCAATCAGACAGTAAGAAAATCGCTGAGCATATGGAACTTGCTTTATGCGCGGATGGCTATACCAAAAGCCGTGGCTTGCGGGATGATAGGGAAGCTTTTTTATCACTGTTGTATTATAATCAAATTCCTAGTATCTTGGTGGAAACTGGGTTTATCTCTAATCCCAAGGATGCTTCCATACTAAGTGATGCTAAAGGTCAAGAGCGAATTGCACAGGCCATCAGTACAGGTATTTTAAAAGCACTTGGATTAAAAAATTAAAGGATTTCAGTGTTCAAGTTACACAAAAAAGTGTATACTATAACTTAAACAGGAGGTATGAGTATGTTTCATAACAATGATGAATTAAATTTTGAAACCGGATATCATGTCACAACCATACAACAACATGCGATAAAAACATTTGCGTGGATGGGACTTGGCTTATTGATTACGGCTTTGGTAGCATTTGGCATGGTAACAACGAACATGACTTTGCGCTTATATGTATCGTATCCAATAGCGCCGATGTTGCTGTTATTTGCACAGCTTGGTGTAGCCGTTGCTTTTGCGGCACGTTTGGCGAAAATGAAAGCAGCGACGGCACGTATTCTTTTTGTGGCATATTCCATCTTAATGGGAGTCACTTTTTCCACACTGGCCTTTGTCTATGACTTAGGTTCTATCGGTATTGCCTTTGGTATTACGGCTGTATACTTTGGCTGTCTGGTCATGATCGGTTATACGACAAAGATGAACCTATTGCGCTTTGGACCAATCTTGATGGGTGGTTTATTAACGTTGATTATCGTAGAAGTTGTGATGACATTGTTAGGTATGGATATTACGACACGCGGCTTTACAGCAATTGGCTTATTATTATTTACCGGTATAACAGCATATGATACACAGAAAATGAAGGCGTTGTATCATAGCTATGAAGGTGATGAAAGCATGCTGAGCAAGTTGTCAATTTATTCAGCTTTTGATTTATATCTAGACTTCATTAACATCTTCTTATATATCTTACGCTTTGTAGGAAATAGAGATTAAGCACTTTAAGACATAGCTGTTTCAGGCTATGCCTTTTTTTTTATCTTTTTTATGATAAGAAAAAAGGATGTACCAAAGCGGACATCCAACATTATTTCGTTTCTTCTTTTTTCACGCGGTGATATTCATCACTAGCTAAATTTACTTCATGGTCAAAGCTTCTTTCGTTGAAGGCATCTTTTCCATGATCACATAATGGGCAACGATAATCGTCAGCTTCTTTTAAGAAGTCTTCACCATCATATACATACCCGCAAATTCCACAAATATATGTTGTTACTGCCATGTGCTAACCTCCTTTTCTTTTCTTGATTTTAAGTATAACATATTTGCTCAAATGTGTCATTTAACTTGCTTTTTAATAATAAAAATCACACGAATGTCACATTTAACTTCACCATTTATCATTCTTGTGTTATGATGAGTGAAAGAAGGTGAGGTTATGAAGAAGTTATGGTCTTTTGTTTTATTACTTTGTTTGTTTCTGGGAAATATGCAGCTTCTAACAGCAAAGCAAACCGACAGTCCTCAACAGGGGGAGAATGATTATCATGCAATTGATTATGAAGTACAAAAGCCGAACATTAGCAGACAATTGTATCGCTCTGCTCTTCCTACATCCTACGATGATCGAAAACAACACGAGGTTACATCGATTAAGAATCAAAATCCTTACGGAGACTGTTGGGCATTTTCAGCCATGGCAGCCGCTGAAACAAATCTGTTAAAAAGTGGATTTGTGAAGGATCCAAAGGCAATTGATTTATCAGAACTGCAATTTGCGTATCGTTTTTATAACCGCCTAAATGATCCATTGGGCAACACCGCAGGGGATGCCAATCATTCAACTTCAAACGGTAAACTAGATTTTTTAGATAATGGAGGCAATAACTGGACAAGTGCTTTTGCCTTATCACAGTGGATCAGCCCCACAGATGAAGATAATGCACCTTATACGCATGATGACACAACGATGTTAGCAGATATTAAAAAAGCAAATGCCTATCATCCTACCTATGTCATGAAAGATGCTGTTTTCCTGCCCGATGATGATATCACCTCTATCAAACAGGCCATTCTTAATTATGGCAGTGTATCAGCTGGTATAGCCGTGGAAAAAATGTCAGTATATGCCAAATATTTCTATGACGGCAGCAAACGCTTTGATCATGCGGTGACAATTGTTGGTTATGATGATACAGTTTCTAAAATCAAATTTTCTATGAAGCCGAAACATGATGGAGCATGGATTGTTAAGAACAGCTGGGGCACACATGCCAATGATGCAGGCTATTTCTATTTATCATATGATCAGCCAGTGAATGCTGTAGTAGCCTATCAGTATATGGCGAAAGATACTTATGAAAATAATTATTTCTACGATGGTTCCGCAGCTCTTTCCGAATATACCACCAGTGGAAATATGACGGTTGCCAATGTGTTTGAGGTACAGAAAGGAACGAGCGTTTCTCCTGAATATGTTGAGGCCGTTTCCCTTGCTTTATCAGGAGCAGATACAGATTATGAGGTGGAAGTATACACCAACCTGAAAGACAAACAAGATCCATACAGTGGCAGCAAAGCGTTATCGACACCGGTGAAAGGTTATCGAAAATATGCCGGTATTTACACAATCCCGCTTACGCATCATGTCTGTGTAAAACCACATACTTATTATGCAGTCGTTGTGACATGTAAGAATCATTATGGAGATACGACCGGTTTGTATGTGGCAGAAAATAAAGATTATGGATGGATCAATTTCACAGAACAGATTCAACCAGGTCAAAGCTTTCTCTATATCAATCATGATTGGCATGATATGGCTAATGCTAATGCTTGTTTCCGTTTAAAAGCATTTACGATTCAACATCATTATGATATGGCAAAGGCAAAGGTCAAATTATCTGCAACCTCTTATATTTATGATGGGAAAGCACATTCACCATCACTTACCTTAACGTATGGAACAACTACCTTGCGAAATGGGAAAGATTATAAACTGACCTATCATAATAATGTGAAAGCCGGTACGGCTTCTATTCACATTGAGAGCACAAATGCTCATGCGAGCAGCAAAGATGTCACTTATAAGATCTTACCGCGGGCCATTTATGCAAATAGCATTCACGTGGATGCCATATCGTCTAAAACCTATACTGGCTCTGCCCAAAAACCATTACCACTTTTAAACTATGGAACGACAAGATTAAAAAACGGTATCGATTATACCTTATCGTATAAAAATAACATCAAAGCCGGTACGGCACAGCTGATTATCAAAGGAAAAGGTAATTATGGTGGCCTTATTACAAAGAATTTCAGCATTCATAAACGTAAACTGACATCTGTGAGCAGTAAGCCCTTAGCAACACGGACTTATACTGGCTCTGCCCAAAAACCATTGCCTTTGCTAAAGGATGGTTCTGTGACCTTAAAAAACGGAAGAGATTATACACTTTCTTATACTCATAATGTCAATCCTGGAATAGCCAAGGTCATCGCAAAGGGGAAAGGCAATTATACAGGAAGCAAGACGGTATCCTTCACCATTGCCAAACGCAAAGTAAGCACGCTTAAGCTTAGTCATATCACAGATCGCGTATACAATGGTTGTGCCCAAAAGCCGATTCCTCGTCTGACATCCGGTAAAACGCTATTAAAAAATGGTATCCATTATACCTTGACTTATAAAAACAATGTCACACCGGGTACTGCCACCGTGAAAATCACGGGAAAAGGCAATTATACAGGAAGTATGACAAAGACTTTTAAAATTAAAAAACGTAATATTACCACAGTGACCATGAGCAAGTTAAAGGATCGAAGCTACACCGGAAAAGCCATACAACCCAATGTGACATTAACGTATGGCAAAACGGTGTTAAAGAAGAATAGAGATTATACGTTGCAATATGGCACAAATAAAACATGTGGAAAAGCTACTTTGAAGATTGTTGGAAAAGGTGGTTATGGTGGCAGTATGTGTAAAACCTTTACCATTGTTCCTAAACAGCCGACCAATCTACATCTCAACACGACAAAACACAAAGCTGTTAATGTATCTTATAAAAAGGCTGCCGGGGCCAGCGGTATTCAGATTGCTTATTGTCGAAAGGGCAGTAAGCATTGGAACTATAACCAAACAAGCAGGAATTGTTATCAACTGCATACACTTAGCAGTGGTAAACCATATCAAATTAAGGTGCGCAGTTATGTAACAACAGCAAAAGTGCGTCATTATGGCAGCTGGGGCAAAGTACAGCTAGTCAAGATTCAATAATCAAATACGAGAAAAAAGAAATCCGTACGGTATGGAACGCTATCTGAATACCTGTCAGGATTTCTTTTTCTTTTATTGAATGTCTAGATAATTTGCGATATTGGCATCTTTATCAATAAATGGTTTGATTGTTTTTGTCTTGCTGGAAAGAATCACCGTTAAGCCTGGCCCATGTCCACTGGTAAAGGAATCGGAATGAACAACAACACCGATGGTGATGGCACCTTCCAGATAATGAGGTCCATGATGATTATCATGATCTAAAACAGCAACGATATCGCCAAAACGCAAGTCATTGATGTGATAGGTTTCGTTGGCTTTTTTATCCTGTGTCATGATGTCATAATCCCCTAACATGGTCGTCGCACTGCCTAAACCACTTCCCATCAAATGCGCAGGGACAATGGTTGTTACACCAATCTCTATGCTATCTTCGTGTTCTTTGATGTTTAACTTTTCCAATAAAGAAGGATCAATATTCATCACATGAATTTCCTCATGATCTAACAGCTTTAACCCCTGTCCGCATGCTTTGATATGCACCTTATCATCACAGGTCATTAAATCTAATGTTTCTTCATCAAAATAGACCATGACATGATCTATACCGCCATGCTTACCTGTAACATAGCCGATTCGGCCTTTGGCATCACCGCTGATGATGCGCGCTTGATTACCGATACAGGCAAATGCCTGCAAAGCATTATTTTCTCTTTCCACCGGATTTTTTAAGCTTACACCTGGTTCGACATGATCTCCGGCAATACCCATACAGGAATCTTTGATTTTATAATTGTAAACGATGCCGCCGGTTGCCATCGGTATACGTCCAAAACCATCATAGCCGACACGGTAAGCATTTCCTGCCATGCCTGGATGGTCAACACTGCCTTGTACGCTCATAACGACAAGACGATCTTTATTCATTTTCATTTTTTATACCTCCGCTGTACATCATTATAGCATTTTTAAACAAAAAAGTAAGGGAAAAGCCATCATAAAACAAAGTGTTTTACGTAAGATATGTTATAATCATACATACAGGAGTGATGACATGCATAGATGCAAAACAAGAACCTGCCCACCGGTTTTCATAGACAACAAAACCTATGACAATCTACAAAATAAAATCTTAACACCCACCTTTTTAAATGGCTGTAAACAAGCGCAGGAAGCCATTTTACAAAAGCCTTATGTGGTTGAGCGAAGGCTGTTTCAAGAAACTTTTTCAATACCGATGAAACGCAATTTATTTGGCCTTTTGGCAATACCGGTTGAAGTGAATCAGATTTCATGTACCTTTTTATTAGATACAGGTGCACAAATCAGTGGACTGAGATCGTCTTGCGTAAAAAAAGTTAAAGCCATGACTGCTATTGGTCGTATCGGAATCGGCAGTATTGGCGGAAAAGAAAAAGCTTTAAGCGGCTGCATCGTGAAACAACTGCGTATGGGCGCTTTGCAATATCATCATATGCCAATGGTCATACTGGATGAGAAAGACTTTGCCATGCGTTTTGGAAACATTGATCTGATGGGGTTTGATGGGATCATCGGCTGGGATGTTTTATCACAGCTTGATTTTGAAATGGATGATATTGCGAAACAGTTTAAGGTCGTTAAAAATAAGTTCCGTTTTCCTTGTCGTAATATGATCATGGGTAGTTTTCCGGTTTTTTTATGTCAAAAGAAGAATCAAGAAATTGCACTTTTCGGATTTGACTGTGGCTCTAAAGTGAGCTGGCTTTCTGATAAGTTCATCGAAAAGGAACAGCTGCAAATCATTTGTGAAGGCCATGCTATGGGCTTTGGGGTGCATGGATTTGAAAAACTCCCAATGAAAATTGTGGAACAGCTACAGGTGACCTTAGATCGTGGTGCTATCACTTTAAAGGATACGATGAGTGGGCGCTGTGATTTATTTAACGGCTTTACTTTTGATGGGGTATTTGGCAATGAAATCTTTAAAGGCAGAAGGATTCGCCTAATTAATAGTAAACAGGTCGTTCTGCTTGTATAGGCAGTTGTAATTTGTCATTATTTATTGTATAGTAGGTAAGAAAAATGAGTAAGAAAGGACGAATTGATTATGTTATTACATGGTAAAATTGTGATGGAAAATGGTGCTGAGATTCCTTTTGAATTATATCCGGATGATGCACCTGTCACTGTCGAAAACTTTGTGAAATTGATAAAAGAAGGTTATTATGATGGAAAGACATTCCATCGTGTCATTAAAAACTTCGTATCACAAGGAGGCTGCCCTTATGGAAATGGTACAGGGGATTTAGGATATACGATTCCTTGTGAAACAGCGAACAATCCTCACCGTCATGAAGAAGGAAGCTTGTCCATGGCACATCGTGGTAAAGATACCGGTTGTTGTCAGTTCTTCATCTGTCATTGCCCACAGCCACATTTAGATGGTGTGCATACCGTATTTGGTAAAGTGACAGATAATATGGGTGCAGTACGTCAAATGCGCAATGGCGATGTCATGAAGCAGGTTGTTTTATTGGAGGAAAACTAAACGATGGAAGATGTGAAACGTCTTGGGTTTCCACTGTTGATCATCGTTTTATCCGCATTTCTTTCCCGCTTGTTGGAAACCTATCTGCATGGAAGCTTTGTGCATACCTTAATGGTTATTCTCATTGTCAGTGCCTTATTCCTCTTTGGTGTTTCCTTAAATAAGAGCCGTAAGAAACGCAGCAATGCCGTGTTTAAAAAAGTTGTGGCAATCCTTGTGGTGATTTTGATGCTCTTTATGCAATTGGGGTATTTTACTTTGCCAATTATGCAAAATGTGTTCACTTTGATTGGAATTGATGCCTTTTATATGAACATGCTGTATATTTTCTGCGGTTATCTATTCGTGGATTAAAGGAGGAGCAAGATGTTTTTCTTAAAATTCGATAAAACGATGGAAGAGGTTAAACAGGCATTGGATGAGCATCAGGATATGGTCTTAATCGATGTCAGAGAAGAGGATGAATATGCATTGGGACATCTTCCTCAGGCAATCAATCTGCCATTGAGCCGATTTCATGAAAGCTATACAAAACTGCCTAAAGAGAAGCCATTGTATGTATATTGCCGCAGTGGACAGCGCTCACGTACGGCAGTGAAAAGACTAAAGGATGCAGGCTATGCCAATGCTTATAATATCGGCGGGATCATCCACTGGCCTTATGATACAGAAAGCAGGTAATGATATGTTTCATACAAACGTAAGATGTCCGCATTGCGGGCATGAATTCACCTATTCTATCTTTCGCTTTAATTCCACCGTATGTTGTGAAAAGTGTCAGAAGAAAATTTATATTGAAACCAAAACAAGCATGTACATGATTTTGTTTGTCGTGTTTCTTTTAGCAAGTGATTATATAAAAGCTTTTTTACATACGATATTACCAAATCAGGCAGAATTTATCTATTTTGGTCTGATGTTTTTCATCATACTGATCAGCTTGTTGTTGGTTATGTTTGTACTGATTAAACTATTCGGCTTTACAAGCGTTTATCGCATCCGTGATGATGTGTACTATCGTGAGGCTGTTCAGCGTGCAAATGATCGAAAAAAAGGGAAAAAGAAATAAACAAGAAAAGTGTTAAGCCTTGATGATTCAAGGCTTTTCTTATGGCTGTTAGAATATATAAGTCCTTTTTTATGAGAAATCTCATGGTATACTTAATATGTATAATGATATAACAAAATACAGTACGATAAACAAAAAAACTCCATATGATTCTTTTTATATGAAATATTTACCTGTTATCTTAATATTTTATATATTTTTTATTGCATACTATAGATATGAGATGGGAGTAAGATGAT
>OHNY01000312.1_pt1 | contig 13157 bp, 11 predicted proteins | sample 1569671 | NCBI WGS metagenome assembly OHNY01 (sample SAMEA3879523, study PRJEB24766) | human gut metagenome | biome: human-associated habitat; feature: feces | place: USA | collected 1985/1987
CGGCACTTGCGTCTTGCTGGCCGCTGCCCCAACGACTTCTCCCTGTTTCCGCCGCTGGCGGCGGTCGTCATCGTTGCACTCTGCGCATCATCAGCGGAAAAATGATTTTTAATTTTGGGTTCTGAAAAGCCTGCGGGCTTTTCAGAACCCCTTTTTCACGGGAGGGTCGTAGAGGGAAACGGCAATTGCAACTTCTCCTCTATACCACATGAAAAAGGGATAGCCGAACCCACGCGGGTGTTCTGCTATCCCAAAATACATATTATTACTCGATCAGACCATTGAGCAGGGTCAGGCACTTGCGGCTGTGCAGCTTGCGGATGGCCTTGGCTTCGATCTGGCGCACACGCTCACGGGTGACGCCGAAGTCGCGGCCGACCTCTTCCAGCGTGCGGGGACGGCCATCGTCCAGACCAAAGCGCAGGCGGATGACCTTCTCCTCGCGGGGGGTCAGGCTCTTGAGTGCCAGATTGATCTGCTGTGCCACCATGGCGCGGTCAGCTGCCTTGCCGGGTGCTTCGGCGTTTTCGTCCGCGACGAAATCGCCCAGAGAGGAATCCTCTTCCTCACCCACGGGGCTTTCCAGACTTGCAGGCTCCTGTGCCATGCGCTGGATCTCGCGCACGCGCTCCACGCTCATGTCCATGGCCTTTGCCAGCTCTTCCGGGGTGGGCTCGTGACCGTTCTGGTACACCAGCTGGTTGGTGGCCTGACGCATCCGGTTGATGGTCTCCACCATATGCACCGGGATGCGGATGGTGCGGGCCTGATCCGCGATGGCGCGGGTGATGGCCTGACGGATCCACCAGGTAGCATAGGTGGAGAAGCGGAAGCCGCGGTCGCAGTCGAATTTCTCGGCGGCCTTGATCAGGCCGATGTTGCCCTCCTGAATGAGATCAAGGAAGGCCAGATTATGGCCGACATGCTTCTTGGCGATGGACACCACCAGACGCAGGTTTGCCTCGCTCAGGCTGCGGCGGGCGTTCAGGCCGTCGCGGCGGGTCTTGAGCAGCTCCTGACGGCGCTCCTCGCTCAGGGGGCCGCTCTCCACGGCCTCCATGGCCTTTTCCTCGTCTGCCTTTTCCTCGGCATCCTCGGCAGACTTTTCGCCGTCCTCGTCCAGATCCTCGGTGTAGCTGCGGCTGTTCTCGTCCTCCTCAAAGGAGAAGCGGGCGCTGTTCTTCTTGATGTACTCCGGTGCGCCGTACTTCTGGCGGTCTGCCTGCAAAATGTGTGCAGCCTCGGCACCGGCATGGATGCGGCGGCTCAGTTCCACCTCCTGCTCGGCGCTCAGCAGCGGGATCTGACCGATCTGCTTGAGGTAGTTCTTCACCGGGTCGTCCAGCAGCTCGTCCATGGCAGCCTTCAGGTCTGCCGGGTTCTCCTCGGCATCCTCTTCGTTCTCATCGGCAAGGCCCATGTCATCGTTGTTGTTCTCGGCGTTCTCCACCTCAGCAATGATGCTGTCCACGTCCAGACTCGGCTCGCTCTCTTCCTCCAGGACCTTAATGCCGCGCTCCTCCAGCAGGGTGTAGAGGGTGTCTACATCCATGCGGCATTGTGCCGCCAACGCCTTAGCCTCCTGTGCAGAGAGGGTGCCCTCGCCCTTAGTCAACAGTTCCTTCAAAGTCATGCCCATTTTTTCTCTCCTTCCCACTCCGGGGAATTTCCTGTAATATTGCCCTGTGCATCAGATCACAAGGCCGCCGTTCACCCCAAACACCTGTCCGGTGATGTATCCGGCATCCTCGCCGGCCAGAAAGACCAGCAGCTTTGCAACTTCTTCCGGGGTGCCAAGCCGCCCCACAGGGGTCTCCTCGGCCAGCGCCGCCTTGTCCTCGGCGGTAAAAGCCGCCATCATGTCGGTCTCGATGACCCCCGGCGCTACGCAGTTCACCGTGATGCCGCTGGGGCCCTCTTCCTTCGCCAGTGCCTTGGTCAGGCCGATGAGCCCAGCCTTCGCGGCGGAATAGTGCACCTCGCAGCTGCCGCCGGTCTGACCCCACATACTGCTCACGGTCAGAATGCGGCCCTGCTTGCGGCGGATCATGCCGGGCAATGCCAGCTGGCACAGGTGGAACGCGCCGCTCAGGTTCACGTCCAGCATCCGCTGCCACTCCTCCGGAGTGATGTCGGTAAACAACTTCTGCTGCGCGATGCCGGCGTTGCACACCAGCACATCCACCCTGCCCATGGCCTGCTCCACCGCGTGGAACGCCAGCTCACAGCTGGCGCGGCTGGCTACATCGCACTGGATGGCGATGCACCCGGGCAGCTGCTGTTCCAGCGCAGCGGCAGCGGCGGCGTTCTGATGGTAGAGCACCGCCACCTGATACCCTGCTGCCGCAAAGGCGCGGGCAGCGGCAGCACCGATGCCCCGGTCGCCGCCGGAGATCAGCACCCGGCGCGCCGCAGCGGGTGCGGCAGGGGCAGGCCGCTCTTTTACAGGCTGCGGCGCAGGCTCTTCGGGCAACTCCACCGCAGGCGGCTCTACGGGCTTTTCCAGCGTGATCACCCGGGTGGGCTCGTCCACCACAGGCGCAGCCGGTTTTTCCAGCGTCATGATGCGGGTAGGCTCGTCCGCCACCGGCTCCACCGGCGCAGCCGGCTTTGCAGCCGGTGCGGCAAGGGGCTCCGGTGCGCTCTCTTCCTCCGGCACCTGAAAGGTCAGTTCAAACTCGTCCTCGTACAAGAGTGTATCCCTCCTGTTCGGTATTCTCGGCCGGGCGCAGTGCCCAAACCGGAAAAACCCTGTGCCCATCCCCAGACAGTGCAGCGTTCCGTTTATGTGTCCGGCAAAGGTCCGGTGCTTTGGCGTGCCTGCCTGCAGTTGCGATGGGTTTCGACAAGATTCCATTGAATAATATACCACAATCCAGCCCAAAAAGAAAGTGGGAACTGCAATTTTTTACGCAGTTCCCACTATTTTTCCTTATTTTCCCCTGTTTTCGGGCACCGGGGGCTTCCAGCGGGGTCTGCCTGCCCGCTTTTCCCGCAGGGAAACAAAAAATGCCTGCAAAAGCTGCTGCGCCTCGGCCTCCCGCAGCCCCTTTTCCACCACCGGATGGTGGTTGAAGGGCAGCGCAAACAGGTCGGTCACCGAGCCGCAGCACCCGGCCTTGGTGTCGGCAGCACCGTACACCACCCGGCGCAGACGGCTGTTGATGATGCCGCCCGCACACATAGGGCAGGGCTCTAAGGTAACAAACAGCTCGCACTCCCACAGCCGCCAGCCGCCCAGCGCCTTGCAGGCGGCATCAATGGCCAGCAGCTCCGCGTGGTGCAGGGCGTTTTTCTCGGTCTCCCGGGTGTTGTGCGCCGTGGCGATCACCTCGCCGTGTCGCGCCACCACCGCGCCCACCGGCACCTCGCCCAAGGCGGCGGCTTTGGCGGCTTCTTCCAGCGCAAGACCCATCAGTTCAAAATCGGTCATGTATCCCATCCTCTCATCCCATCGCCAGCACCAGCAGATTGTTTGCACTGTGCAGCAGCATCCCCGGCCAGAGATGTCCGGTGCGGTCTGCCAGCCACCCCAGACCCAGCCCGCACACCAGCGCATAGGCCATGGCGGCAGCGCTGCCGTGCTGCAAGGCAAACAGCACCGCCTGCAAAAGAATAGCCTGTCCCCTGCCCAGCGGCTGCGCCCGGCGCTGCACCGCGCCCCGGAACACCCCTTCCTCCGCCAGCGGAGCCAGCAGGCAGACCCGGCAGAAACGCGCCGCGCCGCCGGACGGCATGGGCAGCAGCACCGTCAGCACCTTGCCCGCCAGCAGATACCCCACCGCCCAGCCAAAGGCCGAAAGCAGCGCGGCGGTGCGGGGGTTCAGCTTGTGCATGGTCGGTCTCCCTCCTCCTGCTATGGTTCGTTCCCGGTTATAGTACCATATCTGCCGCCGGGTGCGCAAGGTTTGGGCGTTCTGTCGCGGCAAATTTATGCAAATCATTGACACATCGCCCTAAATGGTGGTATAATAATTTCCAACCTTTTTAACAAAAACGTTGCGTATACTGTATTTTACCGGTAGACCGGAGGTATTATTATGATCCGTATCCTCACCGATTCCGCCTGCGATATTCTGCCCGCCGAGGCGCAGCAGCTGGGCGTGACCGTGATCCCCCTGAACGTGACGCTGGAGGACGGCACCGTCCTGCGGGACGGCATCGACATGACCCCCAGCGAATACTATACCCATCTGGCAGCCTGCCGCAAGCTGCCCACCACCAGCCAGCCCAGCCCGGAGCAGTTCGAGCGGCTGTATCTGGACGCTGCTGCCGCCGGAGACGAAGTGCTGGGCATCTTTTTGTCCGATGCGCTGTCCGGCACCGGCCAGTGCGCCAGACTTGCTGCCGACCTTGCCAACGTGGATAATGTGGTGTTCGTGAACACCGAGAACGTCTGTCTGGGGCAGTCCTTGCTGGTGCGGCTGGCTGTGCAGCTGCGGGACGCCGGCAAGACGATCACCCAGATCGCCGCCGATCTGGAAAAGGCCAAGCAGCACCTGCATCTGGTAGCTGCCGTGGACGATCTGAAATACCTGCGCAAGGGCGGCAGACTGTCCGCCGCCGCAGCTGTGGCGGGCGGTATGCTGGGCATCAAGCCCATCCTCGCCGTCATGGAGGGCAAGGTGGCGCTGGCCGGTAAGGCACGCGGTCTGCCCGGCGTGTATGTGGCGCTGTTCAAGAAGATCGACGAGATGGGCGGCATCCACCCGGGCTACACCCCGCTGCTGGGCTACACCGTCAACCACCGGGAGCTGCAGCCGCTGCTGACCTACCTGCAGGACAACCTGCATCTGGACGCACCGCTGGTGCGCCAGATCGGTTGCGTCATCGGCACCCACACCGGCCCCGGCGCATTCGGCATCGCGTTCTTTGATAAAGAGCTGACGTTGGAATAAAACCTATTCGCAAAAACAAGTCGGACAGCCCGCGGGCTGCCCGACTTTGTTTTTACCCGTGAAAAAGTAGTTCCGAAACGCCCGCAGGCGTTTCGGAACTACAAATAAAATATTCTTTCCGCTGATTATGGCCAGAGCAAAGCGGAGACCATTCCAAATCGTCCTGCCTTGCCCTTACAGCACCGCGTCCGAGATCAGCTTGCCCAGCAGCAGCACCAGCACCACCAGCATCATAGGGCGGATGAAGCGGGCACCCTTTTTCAGGGCAAAATGGGAGCCAAGCAGGTTGCCCAGAATGTTGCTGATGGCGCAGGGGATGCCGATGTGGAACACCACCAGACCGTTCATCAGATAGGTGAACAGGCTGGCGTAGTTGCTGGCCAGATTGAGCACCTTGCCGTTGCCGTTTGCGGTGCGCAGGTCAAAGCCCATCAGGGTGGTAAAGGCAATGATGGCAAAGGTTCCGGTGCCCGGGCCCATAACGCCGTCGTACAGGCCGATGCCAAAGCCGATGGCCAGCGCCAGTAAAATCTTTTTCAGATCCAGCGTGCCGTCGTCCCGGTTCTCGTCCGGCAGGTTGCGCTGCCACAGAATGATGACCGCTGCCACCGGCAGGATGATGAACATCATGGTGCGCAGCATCTCATCGCTGAGCAGCAGCACGATGTGCGCGCCCAGCGCACTGCCTGCAAAGCTGCCGATGGCTGCAAGAACACCCACCTTCACGTTCATGGCACCGCTTTTGAAAAAGCTTGCCGTGGCAAAGGTCGTGCCGCAGGCGGCGCTGAACTTGTTGGTGGCATAGGTGTAGTGGGGCGGCAGCCCGGCGAACAGATAGGCCGGCAGACTGATCAGCCCGCCGCCGCCGGCTGCCGAATCCACAAAACCTGCAAAGCCGGTCATCAGCATGAGAAACGCCATCATCCACGGCGAGATCGTGATACCCATTGTTATAATTCCTCTTATCTTTCCAAGTCGTTTGTTCTTTTTCAGGGGACGCGCGCCTCAGACCATATAAAACCTCCCCTCGCAGGGCAATACACAGCCCGGGATACCTGCACGCAGCAGGACATCTCCGGGCATTTTTGCAATTTTTCGACTTGATATTACAGATTGTTTTTAAAGAAGCGGTAAGCGTTGCGCCAGTAGATGGCCTCCACCTCGTCCTCGGTAAAGCCCTCGCGGCGCAGTGCCTCGGCCAGCAGCGGCATATCTGCCGCCGTTTCCAGCTCGTGCTGACCGCCAATGCCGTCAAAATCGCTGCCAAGGCTGATGACCTCAATGCCGCCCACCTGCTTGAAGTGAGCCGCGTGCTTTGCCAGCCGCTCCACCGTGCTGCGGCAGAGCTTCGGGTGTGCCGAGTCTGCGTCCACAAAGGAGGCGCAGTAGTTCAGACCCGCAATGCCGCCCTTTTCTGCCAGTGCGCGGATCATCTCATCGGTCAGGTTGCGGTTGTGGGGCGACAGGGCACGGCAGTTGGAATGGCTTGCCGCAAAGGGACGGGTGCTGTGGTTTGCGATGTCCCAGAAGCCCTTATCGGAAAGGTGGCTCACGTCTGCGGTGATGTGCAGCTTTTCCATCTCCTCCAAAAAGGCAAAGCCCCGCTCGGTCAGGCCGGTCTCGGTATTGGCCACCAGCGGCCCGCCGGGGTTTGCGTTGGGGGCTGCCAGCTCGTTGGGGTAGTTCCACGTCAGGGTCATCATGCGCACGCCCAGTTCCTGCAGCCGCCGCAGCACGCCCAGACTGCCCTTGCAGCAGCCGCCCTCTTCCACCGTCAGCATGGCGCTGAGCTTGCCCTCGGCGCGGTTGCGCTCAAGGTCGTCGGCGGTGTACACCGGGGCGATTTTTTCCGGGTAAGCTGCCATGAGCCGCTTGAAGATGTCGATCTCCTCCAGCACGCTTACCAGCGGGTCAGCCCCGGGAGCGGGGTCGGCCAGATCCACATAGGCCGCAAAGCATTGCAGCAGATAATCCCCCTGCCGCAATTTTTCAAGGTCGATATGCAGATCGTTGTGCAAAAAGCTTTTGGGTGCGCCTGCCTTTTCGGCGCGGCGCAGTTCGTACAGGGTATCGCAATGCAGATCCCAAACCTTCATGATGGATACACTCCTTTATGCTTCTTCTCCCAGCAGCTGCAGCAGCTGTTCGGGGTTCATGGACAAAATCGCGCCGTCTGCCCCACCGGTAACGGTGTCGGCCAGCGACTGCTTGGCCTGCTGCAGTTCCACGATCTTTTCCTCAATGGTGTCCTGCGCGATCAGCCGGTACACCTGCACCGGGTTGCGCTGACCGATGCGGTAGGCGCGATCGGTGGCCTGATTCTGCGCGGCAAGGTTCCACCACGGGTCGTAGTGGATGACGATATCAGCGGCGGTCAGGTTGAGGCCCGTGCCGCCCGCCCGCAGCGAGATCAGAAAGACGTCCGCCTCGCCCTGATTGAACCTGCGCACCTGCTCGGCACGCACCGGCTTCGGGGTAGAGCCTTGCAGGGTGAAGTGGCTCACCCCGGCTTCGTCCAGCCGCTTTGCCAGCAGCTCCAGCATGGAGGTGAACTGGCTGAACAGCAGGATGCGGTGGCCGCCCTCCACGGCGCCGGAGATCAGCTCCACGCAGGCATCCAGCTTGGCGCTGCCGCCCTCCCAGTTGTCGGCGATGAGGTGCGGGTCGCAGCAGATCTCCCGCAGCCGCATCAGCACGGCAAACACGGTCATCTTGTCCTCCGGCTTTGCCGCCCGCAGCTTTTCCCGGGCGTCCACCACCGCTGCCAGATACAGCTTGCGCTGCTCGGTCTCCAACTCAACGCGGCGCACATTCTCCGTTTTGGGCGGCAGCTCCCGCAGCACCTCGGACTTCATGCGCCGCAGGATGAAGGGGCCGGTGAACTGGTTCAGCCGCCGCACGGCGTTGGCATCCTCGTCCTGCACGATGGGCTTTTCAAACCGGGCGCAGAAGGTCTTGTAGGGGGGCAGATACCCGGGCATCAAAAAGGAGAAGATGCTCCACAATTCGCCCAAGCGGTTCTCCACCGGGGTGCCGGTCAGCGCAAAGCGCACCCGGCTGTTCACCCGGCACACCGCCTTGTATTTCTGGGTGGTGTGGTTTTTGATGGCCTGCGCTTCGTCCAGAATGCAGGCGTAAAAGCTTTGCCCGGCATACAGTTTTTCGTCCCGGCGCAGCAGATCGTAGCTGGTGATGACGATATCCGCCTGTGCCCACCCATCGACCAGCGCGGCGCGGTGGGCGGCATCGCCGTCCATGGCAACACTTTGCAGCTGCGGGGTGAACTTCTGGCATTCCTCCTGCCAGTTCAGCACCAGCGACGCCGGGCAGACGATAAGGCTGGGCAGCTGCTGCCCGCCCTCCTTCATGGCCAGCAGGTAGCTGAGCACCTGCACGGTCTTACCCAGACCCATATCATCGGCCAGAATGCCGCCCATGCCGTAGCCGTCCAGTGTGCGCAGCCAGCGGTAGCCGTCCCGCTGGTATTTTCGCAAAACTTTTTGTAGAGATACAGGCGGGGTATACTCGCTGTCCCGCACGGCGTGGAAGCTGCGGCTGATGCGGCGGAAAGCATCATCCCGGTCGAACCGCAGACCGTTCTGCCCCGAAAGCGCCCAGTCCAGCGTAGGGGCACGGTAGAGCGGCAGGGCGGCGTGGCCGTCCTTCAGCTTTGCACCGGAAAGTTCCAGCGTGTCGTTCAGCTCGTCCAGCCCTTCCAGACTGTCGTCCAGCCGCAGCAGACTGCCGTCCCGCAGGCGGTGGTAGCGCTTTTTCTGGTGCAGGGACTGCAAAAGTTCCCGCAGTTCCTCCACCGGGAAGGCGCCGGTGTCCACTTCCAGATCCAGCACACTGCCGTGCACCGATACCCCTACCGAAATTTTAGGCGGGGCGGCTTGTAAGTTGCGGAAGGCATCGGTCTGGTACACCTCGCCCATGGCCAGCAGGGCGGGAATGCCCTCTTCCAGCAGCTGGAAAAGAGCTTCTTCCCCGGAAATGCTGTAATGCCCCGGCTTACCGGTCTCGGGTTCCAGATAGGTTTCCAGCAGGCGCTTTGCCCGGTTCTCGGTGCGGGCATCCCGCAAAAGGTCGGGCGGCACCGGCTCGCCGGGTGCTACCCTGTCCTCTCCATACAGAAAGACCGGGTAGGCCGTGACGGTAAGCCCCCGGTCGGCGTCCAGATAAAACTGCACCACCGGTTCCAGCGGGATCTGGTTCAGCAGCAGCCGGTCGGGGTCCACGATGTTGACCCGGTTGCCCAGCTCCGGCAGCACATAGCTGCAAAAGGCGGCGGCGTCCGCGCTGGTAAAGAACAAGCTGCGCCCGCCAAAGGTGTCCAGTACCGGCGGCACTCCTCCCGCTGCATCCGCCAGAGGGTGGTTTCGCCCAGCAGGTAGGCATAGTCCAGCCCCTGCACCCCGCTGAGTGCCGGGGTACAGCTCAGCTGCACGCCGCCCTTGCGGCGCTCCACCTTCAGGCTGATGACCGGCAGCCCCTCTTTAAGGGTATAGCCGCCCACAACGCCCTCGGCAGCGTAAAGCTCCACAAGGGCATCCAGCCCCTCGCCGGTCAGCGGCAGACCGCCCGCCGGGCCTTTCTCCCAGCCGGAGCGCATGGTGCCCTCGGCTTCAAACGCCTGCCGGGCGCTCACCTGACGGCGCAGCAGCCGCAGCAGCTGCTGTGCATCCGGAGCAAAGGCATCCCACCGGTGCACAAAGGCCAGCGATTTGCCGTAGCTGACGCTTTCGCCCCGCTCGATCGCATCCAGAAACTGCGGAATGCTTTTTACCAGATACTGCCGCCCGCCGATGCCGTCCGAGACCCGCAGCCGCAGCCAGATGCGGCCATTGTGCGGCGTAAGCTCCGGTTCCAGCAGGGCAAAGCCGGTGCGCTGGGCAGCGTTCTGGGGCTGGGGCTGCGCATCCTCCCGCTGGTAGCGCTTCAGCAGCAGCTGGGCCTCATAGTCGGTCTCCGGCTCCTCGCCCCGCCACTTGCGGCCGAACAGCATATCCAGCCCGGCGCTGTAACTGTCCTTGCGGGGTTCGGTGCTCAAGCCTGCCACGCCCCGCTGCACCCCGGGGATGCTCTCCGGCTTTTTTTCCGGGGCAGGCGGGTTCTTTTCCGCGTCCTGCAGCAGCAGCGCGCCAATGTGCTTACAGTAGGTGCCGTCGCCGTTCTGGTTATAGGGGCAGTCGCAGGAGGCGCTGACAAAGCTGCCGTTTTCCCGCAGCCAGACCTGCGTATAATAGCAGTCCGGCCCGCTGCCCTGCACCAGCGCTGTCAGGTGCCGCACCCCGTCCTCGTTGGTGGTGCAGCTGCTTTGCAGGATGCGCTTGCGGTACTTCTGTGCCCGCTCAAAGATGCTTTTGCCCAGCAATGTGCGGATCTCCTGTGCGTCCATGTGGTCTCCCTCCCCTGTGCTGTCGCGGTTCCGGTCTATTCTATAAGAATACCGCGTTCCACCCCGGGATGCAAGGGCAGAAGGGTAAAAAACGTTTAGAAAGCGCGGGCGGGACGATTTTGAATGGCCTCCGCTACGCTCTAGCCATTTTCAGCGGAAGAATTATTTTGATTTACAATTTCGAAACGCCTGCGGGCGTTTCGAAATTGCTTTTTCACAGGAGGGGTCGTAGAGGAAAACGGCATTTGCAGTGCCTGTTTCCTGCGGAAACATCCGCACTGCGGGGTTGCTTCTTGGCTCTCAACAGGTCAAAGAAAAAGCACCCGCAAACGCCTTCGGGTGCCAACGCACAGACAGGAAGGGGTGCAGGTGCCTTCTTTGTTTTAGGAAACTCCGCGCTTGCGGGTCTTGAGGTGGTACATTTCCTGATCGGCTTTATCGATCAGGTCGTGCACGGTGGCAATGTCCGGCTCAAGGCGGGCGCAGCCGATGCTGATCTCGATCTGGTAGGGCTTGCCGGAGGCGGCGTTGGCTGCGTCCAGCTCCCGCTGGATGGAGGCGATCAGGGTGCGCACCTCCACGCTGTTGCAGCCGCAGGCGATGCAAAATTCATCGCCGCCGTAGCGCGCCAGCACGCCGTTATAGTTGGCGCACACCTTTTTCAAAATGCCCGCCAGCAGCACCAGCGCGGCATCGCCCTCCAGGTGGCCGTATTCATCGTTGATGTGCTTGAAGTGATCCATGTCCATCATGAGGAAGTGCAGCGAGCGGTTGGGGTGACGGCGGTAGTAGGGCAGTTCGCTTTCCAGATACCGCAGCGCCACGATGCGGTTGCTGACGCCGGTCAGGGTATCCACCGTAAACTTGGTCTGCAACACCAGCACATATACGCACACCAGCCCCAGCGTAATGCCGCAGCACAGCAGCCCGCGCCCGGGCAGCCAGCCTTGCAGCAAAAAGCCTGCCGCCGGCGCAAGCGCGAGCAGCAGCAGGGTCTTCAGTTCCTCCTTGGGTGTTTCCTGCTTCCAGTAGCTCAGCGTCCAGCTGCAACGGAGAAAGGCCGCCGCCAGATAGGCAAGCCCCACCAGCTTCGCCCCCCAGAACAGGGTGCTGCCCCGCAGCCCCTCTGCATCCAGATAGCAGAAGCCGTTTTCGTCCCGCGCTGTCAGCAGCGCCAGCAAAAGCAACGCCACCGGTGCGGCGCTGAGCGCCAGCCTGCGGCCGTCCTCCATCCATGTATGCCCCAGCTCTGCCTCCACATACAAAAACACCAGCTGGCAGCAGCACGCCGCCAGCAGATAAAACAGAATACTGCCCCCGGCGTTCAGCCGGTAGGTCAGGGGGATGCCCAGATCCTGCCACGCGCCCAGCTGCGCCAGCGCACTGCCATGATCTACGATCGTCAGCGCCCCGGCAGACCACAGCAGCGCCGTGAACAGCCGCCCGGGCAGACTTTTATCCCGCATTTTCTGCTGCGCCCGCAGCAAGACCGCCAGCGTGACCAGACAGACCACACTGACCTGAGTATGGGCAATCGCATCCATGCCGCAACGCTCTCCTTTACCCTAGGGCGGCTTTGCGCCGTCCCGCACCTTTTTCGCTCTTCCAACGTTCCTTTTCCGCACAGATTTATTGTACCAAATCCGTAACAGATATGCAACACAAACCGAAAATTTCATACAAAAAAAGACACCGGAACGTCTTTCGGCGTTCCGGTGTCTCTTGGAATCATATCACTTTGCCTGCGGATGGGCGGCATCATTGCGCAGGGCGCTTTCGCGGATCTTTTCCAGCGTCTGCTCGCTGAGGATGTGCTCTGCCTTGCAGGCGTCCTCGGCGGCGGTCTGCTCGTCCACGCCCAGCTGCACAAAGAAGTGGGTCAGCAGCTGGTGGCGGCTGTAAATGCGCTGAGCGATCTCCAGCCCGGGCTCCAGCAGGGTCAGGTTGCCTTCGCCGTCCACCGCGATATAGCCGTTCTCCCGCAGCTTTTTCATGGCGATGCTCACGCTGGCTTTGGTAAAGCCCAGCTCATTGACAACGTCAATGGAGCGCACTTTGCCCATACGCTGGCTCAGCATCAGGATCGTTTCAAGATAATCTTCTGCGGACTGGTGGATCTGCATGGTTTGTCCGGCCTCCTGCCTCATTCCCTCTGGGGGATTTTTCCGACAGGGGATGTGTACCCTCTGTCGTATGTTAAAGGATATCACACTTTTGCGGTTGATGCAAGTAATTCGCAGCAAGTTTTGTTAAACTAACCATATTTTTCTGCACAGAACTGCTGTTTTGCCGGTTTTGTACCGCGCCTGTTTTGTGCAAAGGGTGCAATTTAGAGCGCAGCCAGATAGGCCGCAGGGCCTTCCTCGTACAGGTCGCCGCCGTGGGCATCCAGCACAACGGTCAGGGGCATATCCTGCACGGTCAGGCGGCGCACCGCCTCACAGCCCAAGTCCGGCCATGCGATCACTTCCAGCGTCTGCACGCTTTTGGCCATCAGTGCACCGGCACCGCCCAGCGCAGCCAGATACACCGCGCCGTTGCGCACCACAGCCGCCTTGACGGCGGCATCCCGCTTGCCCTTGCCGATCATGATCTTGTTGCCAAGATCCAGCAGCCGGGGACTCATAGCGTCCATGCGCCCGCTTGTGGTAGGTCCTGCCGAGCCGATGATCTCGCCCGGGCGCTCCGGGGTGGGGCCTACATAATAGATGGCGCTGCCTTCCAGATCAAAAGGCAGGGTCTCGCCCTTGTCCAGTGCTTCCATCATCCGCTTGTGTGCCTGATCCCGGGCGGTGTACACCACGCCGGAAAGCAGCACGGTATCCCCCGCCTTCAGCGGGGCAAGATCCTGCGCAGTGCAG
>OHNY01000318.1_pt1 | contig 13022 bp, 12 predicted proteins | sample 1569671 | NCBI WGS metagenome assembly OHNY01 (sample SAMEA3879523, study PRJEB24766) | human gut metagenome | biome: human-associated habitat; feature: feces | place: USA | collected 1985/1987
CTGATGTACCAGGTCGGCTCGTCGGCGGTGTCGAAAGACTCGAACAGCACATGCTGCGAATCCGGGGCCCACCAGAAACCGTCGTACCGGTCCATTTCTTCGCCGGCCACGAACTCGGCCAGACCGATTTTCCACGTGTTTTCGGCCGGATTGCCGTCCTCATCCTCCACGCTCACGCCGTAGACCGCGGTGATGCGGTCACCTAGCTCGCCGCCGATATCGACCAGCATCAGGTAGCTGCCCGTGGTGTACAGCACATGTTCGCCATCCGGGGCGATGCGCGGGTTCAGCACCGGCGTGTACATCGCCGGGTCCTCATCGAGCCATTCGCCGGCCAGTTCACGGGTGTGCGGCTCGGGTGCGCCGGTCTCGTCATTCCAATCGATGTCGGTCAGGAACAGGCGGCCGTTGATGGTGAACACGATGCGATTGCCGTCGTCATCTGCGGAGTATCCGACGATGCCGGTGCCGCCTTCGCGCGCACGCTCGCGGCGGGCCTTCTCCTCGGCCGGCACGTCCTCGCTGTCGGCGGTTGCGCCCAGCAGTTCGCGCGGGTCGGCCAGCTTGGTCTCATGGTGTTCGCCGGACTCGTCGAACCAGCTCAGCCACAGTGCGGTCACCAGATCCTCGGGGCCGTCGGAGCGCAGGAACAGGGCCCGCGAGCCGTCGCCCACGGTCTGTGCGGAGCGCGGTGCGCCGCAGCCGAAGCGCAGCGTGCGCGCCCGGAGGCGTGGGAAATGCTTGATTGCGTCATTGACATCATTGGTTTCGCTCATACCTCACAACCTACGCGCCTGTGCGGTCAGTGGCGCGCAGGCTTGCGACGCATTCCCGGGAATGTGTCGTGGTGTGGGTGCGAGGTGTGGGCGTGAGGCTTGTCCTAAGATGGGAGCCATGCAGGTGACGATGATCGACGAAAACAAGTACGCCGAAACGATGACCGACGTGGTGCTGCCCGCGCTCGAACAATGCTGCGAGGAGGGCTGGTTCGATCCGTCCGCCGCCGAACGTTCGGCCGGGATCGAGCCGCTGTCCGGCATTATGGACACCGGCGGCCGCTCGGGCCAGCTGCACTACCTGTGCTACGACTCCGCCAAATTCGACGCGATTCGCGAGCAAGGCGCCACCGCCACCTTCCGCGGGGCCATCGTCATCAGCCACGGCTTCACCGAGTTCGCCGAAAAGTACGACGAGCTCGTCTGGTACTTCCTGCTTGCCGGCTACTCGGTGTGTGTACTCGAGCATCGCGGCCACGGCAAGTCCGCGCGCGACGTGGACAACCGCTGCATGGTGTGGATTGATGACTGGCAGCGCTACGTGGCCGATCTGGCCGGCTTCGCCGAAACCATCGGCCAGCAGTACGCGGCCGGCATGCCGCTGAACCTGTTCTGCCATTCGATGGGCGGCGGCATCGGCGCGGCCGTGTTGGAGCGATACCCCACCCTGTTCGACAAAGCGGTGCTCTCCGCCCCGATGGTCGCCCCCGCCACCGGCATGCCGCTGGGCGTGGCCCGTGTGCTGGTCGGCGCGCTGTGCGGACTCGGCTTCGGCAAGAAGCGTGTGTTCGGGCAGTCGGACTTCACGCCGGAGTTCTCGATGGAAGGCAACGAGGGCGCTTCCGAGGCGCGTGAACGCTGGTACTTCAAGCTGCGTTGCGAGAATAGCGAATACCAGACCTACTGCGCGGCGTTCGAATGGGTGCGCCAGGCGTTGAAGCTCAACCGGGCCATACTGAATCCGTCCGCCTGCGCCGAAGTGGAGACGCCGGTGCTGCTCTTCCAGTCCGGACGCGACATCTGGGTACTCAATAAGCCGCAGAATCACTTCGTCCAACTGGTCAAGGACGGCGGCGGCGAGGCGAACATCGTGCGCTTCCCCGAATCGCGCCACGAAATCTTCTCCATGCCCAACAGCACTTACAAGCCCTACCTCGAAAAGATCCTCGGCTTCTACGACGACCCCATGATTGCCTGCGCCGCGTACTGATGTAGCTCTTCACCCATTGTTCACCGTGCGGTCACCTTGTGGCCCGGCCCGCTTTAGATAGCGGGAGAGCCATGGAATTATGGGCATAATGTCTTCTCTCCGCCGCCGCGCCGCCGTGGTTGCGGCCGCGGTATGCGCCGGCGCGCTCGCGTTGACCGGTTGCACGGCGTTCAATAATTCCGATGACGGCACAGCGGACGGCAACGGCACGTCCGCCACCACGCAGACCTTCCAGCCGTCCGGCGGCAAACCGACTGCCACCCTGAGCATTGCCTCCGGCTCCGAAAACAAGGAAGTCGCCGTCGCCATCCAGAAAGCGGCCGACCAATCCAACGTAGCCGTGACGATGCACTACATGGGTTCGCTGGAGATTATGAACGCGCTCAAGGCCGGCGGCCAGGATCACGACGCCGTCTGGCCTGCCTCCTCGATGTGGATTTCGATGGGAGACACCAAGCACATCGTCAAAGACGCGGCCAGCACCTCCACCACGCCGATCGTGTTCGGCATCGCCAAATCCAAGGCCGTCAAACTCGGCTGGGCTGACGACACCGGCGCCACCAAGCCCGTCTCCACCGCGGACATCCTCGCCGCGGTCAGCGACGGCAAACTCACGTTCTCCATGACCTCCGCCACGGTGATCGACAGCGCGCTCAACGTCTACCAGACCGCGCTCAGGAAACCCAGCTGGACCATTTGGGTGGTCGATTACTCCGGTTCGATGTCTGGAGAGGGCAAGAACGGCGTGGTCAAAGGCCTGAACGCGGCGCTCGACCCGGACCAGGCCAAGAAGTCGTACATCGAGCCCGCCAGCGGCGACGTGAACATTCTCATCCCGTTTGAAACCGAGGCCCACCGCCCGGTCAAGGCCACTGGCACAAGCACCAGCGACCTGCTGCATGAGGCCGATGCCACCGATGCCAGCGGCGGCACCGATATCTATGAAGGCCTGCTGAGCGCGCTCGACGAGCTGCCCAGCGAGTCGGAAGCCTCGCAATACACCACCGCCATCGTGCTCATGACCGACGGCCGCTCCAACTCCGATCATCAGGATGAATTCGAAAGCGCCTATAAGTCGCGCGGCCGTGATCTGCCGATCTTCTCCATCATGTTCGGCGATGCCGATCCCAGCCAGCTGAAGTCTCTCGCCACCCTGAGCAACGCCAAGGTATTCGACGGCCGCTCCGGCGACCTCGCCGCCGTCTTCCGCCAAGTCAAGGGCTTCAACTGATGCTCCAGGTAATCTGTGGATTCGTTGTCGGACTGCTGCTCGCCGGGCTCGGTTTCGGACTGGTCGGCGGCGGAGTGCCCGGCCTGATCGTGGCCGTGGTACTGGCCGCACTTGGGTATATCGCCGCCTCCACGCTCACCGAGCCGGAGCGACGCATCGGCAAAATGCTGGTTTCCGCCTTGCCCAACGGTCAGAAGACCGCCGATACGATCGACGCGGCGAACGCTCAACTCAACTCGATCGCCATGCTCACCAAGCAAGTACGTGACCCAGCCGTCAAAGCCGAAGCCAACGACTTCATCGCCGCTACCAAAGATTGAGTGCAATACGTGACCCGAGACACCTCCGCCTACCCGACGTTGCGCCACTACATCACCGTGTACGGCGAGCAGACCGAGAAACTGTTGCGCTCCTACGTGGACGTGGAAAGTTCCGGCGCACGCGATCAGATAGCCACGGTACGAATCGAAACCATCGAGGCGCTGCAAGTGCTCGAACAGACCGCCGCCGGCGAACTCAGCCGGGCGGTAAGCGCCAAGACGTTGGGCATTACGGCCGACTCCGACGCCATCCAACGGTTGGCCCGCATGGATGGATACGACGACGTCGCACCTTCGCCTGTGCCTTCCTCGGCTGCTGATGAAGGACGGCATGCGCCCAGTCAGACTCCATCTGGTGGCCCGGCTCACCAGTCGGACCAGAAAACGGACGCACAATGAAACTCTCCAAATCAAAAATCATCGGACTGATCGCCCTGCTTGCGGTAGTGGGCGTGGTCTGCGGCACGCTGGTGTGGCGGCAATCGCAACCAGCGCCGGCCGAACCGACCGAACAGGTGAGCATCACCGGCTACCTGGGCGGCGAGAAAATCGGCCTGTTCGATGACGCCAAGTTCAAGGCGCTCGCCGCCAAGCAAGGCATTGCCATCGACTATCGCAAGGCCGGATCGCTGGCCATGATGGATGCGGACCGGAAAGGCATGGATTACCTGTTCCCCCTCCTCGCGCGCGGCCGTCGAATACGGCAATGCGAAAGGCGTCAAGGCCCCCCCCCAAAGCGACATCGTCTTCAACTCACCGATTGTGCTATACACGCACAAGGCCGTGGCGGACGGGCTCGTGAACGGCGGACTTGTGACCAAGGACGATTCTGGCGCGTACCACATGGATATGGCCAAAGCCGTGGACGCGATGGTCGCCAACACAACATGGCCGACGTCGGATACACGGCAGGCTACGGGCAGTTCCGCATCGACTCGACCGATCCGGTGAAGTCGAACTCAGGCAACGAATACGCGGCGCTTCTTGCCACGGTGCTCAACGGCGGGCAGCCGGCCATGGTCGATTCGGTGGCGCGCGACGGCAAGACCATCGCCTCCATCTTCGCCAAATCCGGCTGGATGGAGACCTCTTCCGAGGATTCGTTCAACCAGTTCCTGACCTTGGGCGTGGGCTCCAAGCCGATGATGGTGGGCTACGAATCGCAGCTGCTTGATTTGGCCGTGAACCAGCCGGATGCGTTCAAGCAGATCAAGGACGACGTGGTCATCGTCTACCCGACGCCGACCGTGTGGAGCACCCACACGCTGATGGCCTTGGACGAGAAAAGGCGGCACACTGCTGAACCTGTTGAAAACACCGGCGGTGCAGAAGCTGGCGTGGGAGCGCCATGGCTTCCGCGCGGCCAACTTCGCCGGCACCGATTCGATCAGCCGATTCGGCGTGGCCGGCACGCTCGACCAGATCCCGGCCGTATCCGAACTGCCCAACAACGATGCCATGCAACACCTCATCACCACCCTCCAATCCGCGCAAGCCAAACTCGTGGCCGACATCTCCATGTACGACACGATGTACACGCAGAACGCCCAGCAATACCGCGAGCTGAAAATGACCGTACTGGCCGGCAAGAAGGCGCTCGCCGACTTCAACGCCAACCAGCTGCCAGCGCTGGAGGCCGAGGCCGCCGCCAGTGGCGACGCCATGCAGGCGCAAGTGCTGAAGAACTTCAAGTCCAAGCTCGACCGTTTTGCCAAGCGACTCGACGACCTCGACCGCATCAGCGTGGTTACCTTGCAGACCGCGCCGCAGATCAAAATCATCCAGAACGCGGACCAGACCATCGTGGACAAGATCGACACCACCATCTCCACCACGATTCCGGTGTGGAAGAGTCAGATGGTGATCGCGCTGGGCCTGTCCAACCAGCGCAAGGTTCTCGACCTGCAGAACAAGGCCGACGATGTGACCAACAAGCTGCTGGCGCGTAACGCGGCCGCCCTGCACAAGGGTGCAGTGGACGCGGAAAAGGCCAACCAGCGTTCCGTGGTGGAAATCGACACGCTGGAGAAGATCAACGCCGAACTCATCGCCACCCTGAAGGAGACCGTGCAGATCCAGAAGGAAGGCGAGGCCAACCGCGAGGCCGCCCAGGTCAAGATGCGCCAAATCGAGTCCGACCTCAAAAACGCCTTGCTCGAAAACGCCCAGCAGATGTGAGCCGTTCGCGCGCCAGCATGCTCCCGTTGGCGGAGTTTGCGGGAACGTGCAACCATGCTCCCGTTGGCAGAGGTATATGAGTACGCCTACTGGTGTGCGTATATATGCTCCCGCTGGCGGGAGCTGGCAGCCGTAAGACTGGCTGAGGGTGGTCACGGCGCTCGGCTCGGCCGGCTTTACCGGCAGCCATTCCCGCCGCAATTTCTCTGTGGGCATAATCCCGGAATGATTGCCGCGCTCGGGAATTGGATGAAGTGAAGGTTAAAGGTTGAGAGCCCGGGAGGGTTCCGGAACCGGCCACGATAACCGCTGCTAGCCCCGCGATACGGGTTGGCGGCCGGCAGCCAAGCCGATTCTCTCCTAATCAAGGAGTACCGATTATGGCAATGTTTCCGGCTTTGATGAATGACACGATGTTCTCGGATCTGTTCGATGATCCGTTCTTTGAGGGTTGGCGCAACACGGACAACACGATGAGTGCCGTAATGCCCGCCAACATGATGACTACCGATGTGCGCGAGACCGACAAGGGTTACGACGTCGACATCGATATGCCTGGCTTTAAGAAGGAAGATATCAACCTTGAGCTCAACAACGGCTATCTGACCGTGTCCGCCTCGCGTTGCAGCGAGCATGAGGACAAGGCTCCGGCCGCTGAGGACGAGGCTTCCGACAGCAAGTGTGCTTGCGCGTCCGATTCGGGCAAGTGGCTGCGTCGCGAACGCTACATGGGCTCCTGCTCGCGTAGCTTCTACGTTGGCGAGGACGTGAAGGAGTCCGACATCCACGCCAGCTACCGGAACGGCACGCTGTGCATACAGGTTCCGAAGATGCAGGCCCAGCCGCAAGTCGAGTCCAAGCACCAAATCGCGATTGAGGGCTGACGATACTTGATTCGTCCCGAAGTCCCGCTTCGAGTAGCTTTGCCCCCTCTGACGAGGGGGCTCCCGCGAAGCGGGTGGGGGAGAGATAAATCGTAACCAAACCATGCTTCCCACGCCGTCTGCCCTACGCTTTCAACGCCGACTAACCTGACAGACGGCGGGAAACATAGCCAATGCAAATGCCGGGTAGGGATTTACCCTACCCGGCATTTGGCTGTTTCAATCACCGAACCCCACCCTGTTCGCGCGCCGGTCGCGTGCCGTTCTGCCGCTGTACACATCCGATGGGTAGAGTGACTTCGAAACGATGCGAGAGAGGCGGACATATGGCGAACGGCGCACAGAACGCAAGCGGCACACCGGCACCGGCGGCAAGCCGTTCCGGCGGCCACGTCGTATCCGCGCGCGCCACGACCATCGGCCTGATGGCAATCCTGCTGTGGAGCTTCATGGCCGGCACCGTGCGCATCGTCTCCGAAAACTTCGGCGCCACGCTTGGCTCGGCCCTGATTTACACGGTCGGCGGCATCCTGCTGCTGATGTTCCGGCGCCCGGCCCCGATTCGCGAGTTCCCCAAGAAATACCTGATTATCGGCGGCCTGTTGTTCGTATTTTACGAATCGTCGATATCCCTCTCGCTGGGGCTGGCCTCTACCGACGCATCCTCGGTGGAAGTGAGCCTGGTCAACTATCTGTGGCCCACGATGATGGTGCTGCTGTCGGCGGGCGTATCCCATCGCAAGCACGCGGTCGTCAAGGTGTTGCCGGGTGCGATCGTGGCCACTGCCGGCGTGGTGCTGGCGGTCGGCGGCAATTCCGGGCTTGACTGGCATGCGGCCGTGCAGCATATCGCCACCAATCCTTTGCCCTACGCGCTGGCGTTCGTGGGCGCGCTTGCCTGGTCGGTGTACGCGGTGTTCACGCCAGCCATGAGTCATGGGGTGGACGGCACTTCATTGTTCTTCCCCTGCGTGGCCGTGGCGCTGTGGATTATCCACTTCGCGTCCGGGCAGGGATGGCCGGCCGAGCCGCCGAGTCTGGTCGCATGGCTGTTTGTGCTGATTGCCGCGGCGGCGATTGGCGGTGGTTATGCCTGCTGGGGATACGGCATTCTGCATGGGTCTATGGAGCGGCTGGCTATTGCGTCCTATGCCACGCCGGTGCTGTCCACCGGGGCCAGTGCGGTGTTGCTGGGTTTGGCGCTGTCGCTGCCGTTTTGGTGTGGCGCGCTGCTGGTGGCCGCCGGATCGGTGCTCAATTACTTGGTCAGTGCGCGCAAATAGCGGGGTGACTTTGCTCATGGGGCGGTAATAATCCCATGGGGCGGTAAAACCCTCATGGGGCGGTATGTCAGAATGGCTTAATTCCGCGGTTTCACATATCCTTCAAACCGCCCCATGGGCAAGTTACCGCCCTATGGGTGTTTTGCCGCCCCATGGATACGCCGGTGTACCGCCCAAAAGCAACAAAAAACGGCGTCCAGCCGTAGCCGGATCGCCGCTTTCGGGCATCCTCCTCAAACCACAGGAGAACAAGTGTTCAGTTATTCGCCCAATGTGAGAACAAGTCCCAATCAGTCGATGTCGGTGCCCTCGTCGCGGGTCGGCTCCTTAGTGGGGTCGAAGCCGGAGACGATGTACACCACACGGCGGGCGGCGGACACGGCGTGATCGCCGAGACGCTCCAGGAAGCGGCCCAGCAGCACGATATCCACGGTCTGCTGACGGGTGATGTCATCGGACAGCGCTAGATCGAAGGTCTGGTGGTGCAGATTGTCCAGCTTGTCGTCAGCCAGGATGATGGCCTCGGCGATCTTGGCATCGCGATCGAAGAGCATGGCCACCAGCTGGTCAGCGGTGTTGTCCAGGAAGTCGATCATCTCGGCGAACACCGGTTGAGCGGATTCAGGAATCGCGACGGCCGGATAGGTGCGGCGAGCGGCCTCGGCCACGTGGCGGGCAAGATCGCCCATACGCTCGAACGTGGAAGCCAGACGCATGGTGGAAACGACCACACGCAGATCGGTGGCCACCGGATTCTGCTTGGCGAGCAACTTGACGCACTGGTCAATCACAGAGGACTCCAGGGCATCGATTTCGATGTCGCCGTCAATCACAGTCTGTGCGGCTTCAACGTCCTGATTCAGCAGGGCTTCCCCAGCTCCTTTGATCGCCTTGCGTACGTTCTGCGCCATACGGTCGAGGTCGTCAGCAACCTGCTTCAGCTCCTCGTTGAAAATAACGCGCATTTCTCTAGCCTTTCATGCTTGCTTATTGCAACCTGTACCAGTGTATTATTCCAGTACTTGTTCCCCACTTCAACGTAGGTAATGGCAACCTCAAGTTGTTCTACTGTTCATTGGGTTGTTCACCTGAAATTCATGTTACCGGCGTGCCGGCAAACCGCAATCCCGGCGTGTGGTGTGAAAGAATGGGGGCATGACACAGATGCCGCTCGTCGCCGCGATTGCTCTTATTGTCACGGCTGTTTTATTTGTGGTAGGAATCATCACGCTCATCGTGGGATTTGCGACACATCGAGTGTCCATGGAATCGCCGCTGGCCGATGATGACGACAATGACGATCTGTCCGACGACACCGCCACGCTGCTGTCCATGCTGCCAGGTGCGTCCGTGGTGGTCGACGAGCACGACGAGGTGGTCCGCTGCAATCCCGCCGCCTACCGCCTGGGTGTGGTGTCAGATGACGCCATTGCCCAGCAGCATGTGCTGGATGCCATTCACGAGGCGCGCAAGTCCGGTGGCAAGCGCCAGTTCGACTTGACCACCGATACTCCGGAGCGGTACGTCGCAGACCAGAACAAGGGCGATCACGTCGCCACGCAGTCCGTCCACCGCCCCAACTGGCTGAAGGTGACTGTAGGGCGTATCAACGAGCAGTTCGTCATCGTGTTGATTACCGATGTCAGTGATGTGATTCGTTTCGCTCAAGTGCGTGACTCGTTTATTACCAATGTGTCCGAGCAATTGTTGGGCCCCACTGAGGCTCTGGCCAAACTCGCCGATTCGCTGGAGTCCGGCAATCTGGACGAACAGCAGGTGGCTGCCGACGCTCGCCAGGTGCGTTCCAGCTGCAGCAAGCTCAACCACATGGTGTCTGATTTGCTGCTGCTCATACGCGCGCAGGAGCCGATTACGCCGTCTTCCGCCAACCGACTGAACGTTATGGAACAGCTCAGGGCCACGGCGGCGCGACTGGAGCCGCAGGCAGCCGAGGCTGGCGTGCAGCTGAACATCAAGGGCGACGATGATCTAGTCATCAATGGTGAGGCGGACCAGATCGACAGCGCCGTGACCAAGCTCATCGAAAACGCCATCGGCTATTCCAAGGAAAATGGCGTGGTCAGCGTGTCCGCATCCAAAGACAAGGATGGCGACCGCGCGGTGATTCGCGTGATTGACCAAGGCACGGGCATCGCTAAGAAGGACCAGGCGCGCATCTTCGAGCGGTTCTACCGGGGCGTGGAACAGAGCAATCGCACGGCGGATGGCGTGGGCCTAGGCTTGGCCATCGTCAAGCATGTGGCGCTGACCCATCATGGCGATGTGACCGTATGGAGCGCGCCCGGGCAAGGCAGTACGTTCAGCCTTACGTTGCCGTTGGCGCAGTGAGGTAAGGAATTGGTGGCATGCCTTGCATGCCACCAATGCTGTTTGATGAGCGACCTGCGGCCGCGGTCTCTCCCTCAATCAGCTACGCTGACAGCTCCTGTCATCAGAGGGAGCTTGTGTTGCGTTACTGTCCGAGGCGGCGGTAGTCCCAGCGGTCGAAGTATTCCCAGACCAGCAGTAGCAAGCCAATAATGACGCCGGCCACGCACATAATCACCAACGGCATTACGCTGTAGCCCACGGCCAGCAGAATCAGCACGACAATCAACGCCACAATCCATAGACCGGTACCGATGGCAAACACCTTACGCAGGTCCACCCGTACGGGCTTGGGCGCGGGTTTGCGGACGGCAGGGTCAATGAGAGGCGCGAACTTCATACTCATGCACTGTAGTAAGAGTAGGGAGGGGCGTCAAACACCTCTCCCTACGATTTATTCAATCGGTATCAGTCGAGACCGATCAATGTGCATGGCATATATGGTCGGCCATGCGAGGCATAGACCGCCATCACAGGTGCTCGACCACATAGTCGACGCACTTGGTGAAGGCCATGACATCAGCCGGTTCCACCGAGGGGAACACGCCAACGCGCAGCTGGTTGCGGCCCAGCTTGCGGTAGCCGGCGGCGTCCACAATGCCGTTCTCGCGCAGGATGGACAGTACCTGAGAGGCCTGGACTCGCTCGTCCAGATCAATGGTGACCACGGCGTTCGAGCGTGCGTCCGCATCGACGACGAACGGAGCGGCGTATTCGGAGCGCTCGGCCCACGAGTACAGGATGGATGCGGACTTGGCGCAACGTGTGGTGGCCCAGGCGAGGCCGCCGTTGTTGTTGAGCCAGCGAATCTGGTTTTCCATCATGATCAGGGTGGCCACGGCGGGGTCTGATCCTTGCGGGAGTTGTTCAGTGCCGTGGTCAGCGAGAGGAACGGCGGCACCCAGCGATGTGCGCCTTCCAGATGAGCGCTTGATTCGACGCCTGCCGCACGATCGATAGCTTCGGGGGAGAGGATGGCGACCCACAGACCGCCATCGGCACCGAAGGCCTTCTGCGGTGAGAAGTAGTAGACGTCGGTCTGGCTGATGTCCACAGGCAAAGCGCCGGCTGCGCTGGTGCCGTCGATGACGGTCAAGGCACCAGCTTCACGACTTCCGGCCACGCGGCGAATCGGGGCGGCCACACCAGTGGAGGTCTCGTTGTGAGCCCAGCAATATGTGTCCACGCCCTCGGTGAGCTCAGGCAGACGGTAAGTGCCCGGCTCGCCGGGGAACAGCACCGGGTCTTCAAGGAAGGGTGCGTTCGCGGCGGACGCGGCGAACTTGGCACTGAACGAGCCATACGTGCCGAATGCGGCGCGACGGGTGATCAGCGAAGCGCAGGCAATCTCCCAGAACGCGCTGGCGCCACCGTTACCAAGCGCCACCTCATACCCTTCAGGCAGGTGGAAGAACTCGCGCAGACCTTCACGAATCGAAGCGACCAGTTGCTTGACTGGTGCCTGGCGATGTGATGTGCCAAGCAGGGTGGTGGCGCCGGCGTCGAGCGCGGCGATCTGTTCGGGGCGGATTTTGCTGGGGCCGGAGCCGAAGCGACCATCTTCGGGCTTCAGCGACTCGGGAATACTCAGTGTGATAGTCATGGTTTCAAGGGTAGACCAGTGTTGGGGAATATCGCGGATAATGCTCGGTGTGCGGGATTACTGCGGGGTTACTGCGGAATTCCGGGGTGCCGGGCGGCAGTGGTGGCAATGCGGAATGCAGTGCAGAATGTACGCAGCACATCATGGTTACGGTGTGTCGGAATGACATGAGTTAGTGATTCTTCCGATAACCGGATAGTGAGGTTCGTGAACGGGCGGAAACAAGGCAGTTTTTTCACCCGGCCGCACGGTTACGTAAATCGTTTGACACACCCGGATGGTGGGGGATCACATTGAGGATTGACCTCTGTTCGTTGTACAGTACTCAATTGTGACGGTCATACGAGGTCATCGAAATGACCCCGCCGAACCCATCCAAGGAGTTAACGTAGTATGAAGCATGCTTCGCATAAAGCGACCACGGTCTCGCGCCAGAAGTTCAGCTTAGCGAAGGCATTGTTTGCCTCCGGCAAGGGTTCTCATTCCGTTCGTGCTGTGCGTGCGGTGCAATCCGCTGGTAGCGACGCCGTTGTTTTGGGGCTTGATCCGGCCATTGCCGAGAAGATCAACGAAATCGCTCCCCAGACCCGCCGTTCCATTCGTGAGGCCGCTCGTGCCGCTGAACGCCGTAGCCATATTCTTGCCTCGGCCTCACTGGCCGCTCTGGTCGGCACGGCCGCAGGTGCTCTCGCGTTTTCCAACAATGAAGACGCCACGAACTCGTTCGTGGCTGATCCGGCCACGACGACCACGCAGATTAAGCGCATCAGCGATGTGACTGCGGCTTCTCGTTCCGAAGCGCGTACTGATTTGAGTTCATCCTCCGTTACCGCACAGTCCACCAATGAAGGCGGCTGGGGGCTGAGCAATTCAGACAGCACCTTGGACGCCAAGCTGATGAATCGCAATAATGCGAACAATCCTGTGGTGTCGGCTCTCGTGGATGCCGATGGCGATGCTGTGCCGGCTGGCTTCAACCCGAACCATGCCGTTGGCACCAACTCCAACAACTATCCGTGGGGTCAGTGCACGTGGTACGCGTACCAGCGTCGTGCCGAACTGGGCCTGCCTTCCAGCGGCAACTTCGGCAATGGTGGCGCGTGGGCGGCGTCAGCTTCCGCTCTGGGCTATTGGGTGGACAACACTCCT
>OHNY01000337.1_pt1 | contig 12568 bp, 9 predicted proteins | sample 1569671 | NCBI WGS metagenome assembly OHNY01 (sample SAMEA3879523, study PRJEB24766) | human gut metagenome | biome: human-associated habitat; feature: feces | place: USA | collected 1985/1987
TCATCGCCGTATTTTGTAAGGTGATACCTTCTAAACGCAGGCTTCCTTTTCCCTCTTGAATATGTTTAGCTACCGCCATCAATGCGAGTTCCAATTCTTCACAAAATAAATTATACGCTTCTTTTAAACCGGATAAATTTGCCTGATACTCAATTCCCCGCTTTACCTCGCTGATGGTCAACACTTGCTTTAACACCGTAATTGCGATGAGATATGCAAGATGCATGCGACTATAACGTTTCTTTTCTGCTTTTGGTATTAATTTCAACTTCACATAATTATTGATCATGGCACTGGTTAAAATCGTTTCCTCTCGTACATCCCCTAACAAAGGGCGTAAATAGGTTTCCAATAAGGTAATCACCTGATCCATATATAAATCAAAGGCCGGTAACTCTTCCCAACGGGGAAGATGAAAGGTAAACAATGTCTCACTCCAGGCCATCAATTCTTTCCGTGTATCCATGTGGCATCACTTCTTTCTTATTTTAGTATACTGGTTTCTTTTCGACCGTCAATGTTTTTTCACAAAAATTCCCATAGGGATAAAACCAACGAATCTTTGCAACGCTTAGTTATCTTCTATATATAATTTCACATCAAATTGCCACATACCTGAAACATTCATACGCGTAGCAAGCTCTTCATAATTTTCTTTTTGATAAATTTGATCATACAAAGAGACGGCATCATTTTTCATTAGCAAATACCCTTCATACAACGTTTGTTGTGCATCATAAACCACAATTTTAAGACCATTGTTTCCATTTTCTTCCATGGTATAAAGGATCTTGTCATGATAGATACAATGAATATTATCACTCAATTCCTGAATAAGTGGAATTTCATCAATCTGATGCAGCTGCTTATCATATACCTTTACAACCTCTCCACCATCCGTTTTTAAGAACGACACAAGCAATTCATCATTTGCCAACGTAATAAATCTTTGTACCATGGCTACCTCAGGCAATTCCACTTCTTTTAATTTCTTACCTGCAAAATCATAAGAAACAAGATAATCGTGATCGTTACGACGGATAAAGCAGGTGAGCTGATGTTCTTGAATGCTCATAAAATAAGGATCTTCTTCACCTATCTTCATCGCTGTAATACGTTTTACTTCCCCTTTTTCATCCACATGATAAATACCGCCGATATCTTCTTTACAGACATAGCCCTGCTTAGATAAATCGCTCATGAGATAGGCTTCACTGATGAAGAAATAGTAATCTTTCTTATTCGCCTGGCGAATTGGCTGATGTGCATAATTGAAAAATATATCGTAAGTGCCTTCGTCTCCCAACTCATGGATGCTGTACTGATTTTCAGCATCTTTTACATACAGCACCGGTATTTTCTTCTTATCTTTTCGCATGATAGTTAAGGTTTGTTTCATATCATCAGGAAGCGCGATAACATTTATCGTATGCGCTTCATCAATATGATCGATCGTCAGACGATAACGGACTTCCTCTTCTTTTTTAGCAAAGTAACAACCGATTTGCTCCTGATTGCTGTCTGCATCACATAATGCCGCAATGTCTTGCATAAAGGCATCATCTGCCATTGGTTCTGCCAGCACATAGATTTCATTAGGATCACTATTTTCCTTTTGTTTACCGAGATAGGTCGCCTTTGTTTGCTTGCCTTTCCCTTTGACAAGCCATTGTGCATACCCTTCCTGTATCTTAAATTCATAACCTAATGTATCTAAAACGGAACTGTCGCCATGATCCGTTTGAATGTAAAATTGCAAATCATCACGTTGTTGGGATATTCCAAGATACAGCACAAAGAAACAAAGCATGATCATCGGTAACAACAGCAAGGTATATTTTTTCATAGTCCCTTCTCCCTTCTTTTCTGCAGACGATGCTGTATCAGCCAATAGTTGAATATCGCAACACTTCCTGCAATCAACAAAACACCATCCAAAAGATAAGGAATTTGCATAAATTGCAGCACCTGTTCAATCGGTTCTTGCAGCGATGGATGCGTCTGGAGAAAGTCAATAATAGAAGTCGATAAATGACTAAAACGATACCAGCCAAATAGTAGGAAAATGACAGCAAACAGTATCAAAAAATAGATACCATGAGATAGGGGATGTTTCCATGCCTTCGCTATGGTAACACTAAAGAAAGCAAAGATAACACATAGTAAGAAAAGAAGCAGGAATTGTTCCCATGTTATAGGCAATATCGTATGAAGATAATATGCATGCAGAATGGAGCGAAACAACCCTGCCGAAGTCATTGTTTGTGTAAGCTGTCCTGCCATGATTTGATACATCGCAAGATAAAGCAGATCAATAATAAAACAATAGGAAAGCAAGAGAAAAACGATGGCAAAAAGTCTTCCGATCACACTGACATAGGAAGGCGCAGGCAGCAGCTCATAACGAAAAAGACGATGTTGCTTTTGCCGCCATAGCTGTGAAAAAAGCAGGTAACTTAATAAAAGCACTCCCACCAGGATATCAAGCTTCCAAAAAAGAAATTGCTGATAATATACGACATGGAAGGGCAAGAGAGCACCATGATAGGTAAACGCCTGTACAAGATGAGCCAACACGACAAGCACGACTAGCGGAAATACAAAGATCGCATGATGCAGTAATTCTTCTTGCATGATATACGCACATTGGCGCAGCTGTTTACCAATCTGTTTCATCGTCATCCCAGCCTTTCTCATCAAATAAGCGTCCGCTTGGTTCTTGTATATTTTTTTCTTGTATATCTTCATGCTTTGCCATTTCTTCTGTCATAGTTTCTTTTGCCAAAGGTTGGACTAGCAATTGCCCATCTTGCAGATAAAAAATGTTATCCGCCATTGCTTTAGCTTCATGCTCTTCTTTACATCCTAATAGTAAGGTCGGTACATGACCAAGGGTAAGACATTCTTGCCATAAAAATTGCCATTTCTTTAAGGACAAAGAAGATACCACATCATCGAAGATCATCAGCGGACATTGTGTGGCATAAGCGGCAATGATTTCCAGTATTGCTCTTTCTTCTCTTTGTAAACGATATATACGTTTCGCAGCATCCAAATGACAAGTGTGCAATAGCTGTTGATAGATTGTTAAAGAAAACGCAGAATAAAATTGCGCCAGAAATTTCCCATATGCAAGTATCGTTTGTTCAATGAAAACACTGCCGTTTCCTGAGGCATAAGCAACATCCATCTTTTGTAACGGTTGCTCTTCCCACAGAATTTGACCACTTTGATACTCTTGTATACCTGCCAGACAAGCCAGCAGCTCTTTTACACCACTTGTATCATCTCCACAAAAAAGGGTACATGAGGCCGGTGGTATTTCTACATTTAAATCATGGATGATGGTCTTATGATGTCGTTTTACCATCAAATGCGCAATTTTCAGCATAGGATCCCCTCATTTCTAATGTTTTTCATGCATTTATTATAACATGTCGTATACGTTTATGTTACTTTATCATTGAAAGAAAAACCACTAAGATTCCGGTTATATTTCTATTAATCAACGATGGATGAACCAGCGTGCTTATGAAAAGTGTCATATAACATCATGTATTCGCCATCCTCTCTTTATGTTTTAACAATGAAAAAAGAGCCTGGGACAAGGCTCTCATATATCTTTATATACTTCTTTAACTTTATTTAGATCTTTTATATGGAAGAATCCGCTAGTTTAAATTTGCGGGTTGCTGGGGCAACTGCTTTACAAACAACCAAACAGCAGATAGCACCAAGAATTGCTTCCGCAATGCCATTGGTTGTCACAACGCCAAACAAGACGCCAAGCAATGCCTGATAAGCCACACCTGCGACTTGTGCATATTGAGCACCAAAGAACAGATAAATACCACCAAGTACCAATACGGTATTCGTGATAGTACCAGTTAAAGCACCGGCAATGATGCTGACATTGTTATTGACCTGCTTTTTCTGTAATTGTTCATATACCAGTCCTGCCAAATAACCTAATAAGATTCTAGGCACAAAGGCAATTAACAAACTTGTCCAATTTCCGCTCATTCCTCCAATGGTAATAAAAGGGGTAAAGACAAAGGATGTCGGTAATGGGCGAAAGGTTGCATTTAACATACTCGTTAAGCCAAAGACAAAGCCTAATTGTGCACCGGCTTTTTTGCCTAAGGTGATACCGGCAATGATGACCGGAATATGCATCGTCGTTGCGCTGATGATGCCCAGCTGGATATAACCCAGCGGTGTCAATACGAGGGCAATTTCAATGGCTAAAAACATTGCCATGAACGCCATGTACTGTGTCTTATGATTTTTCATGTTTTCCTCCTACTTTCGTTCCTTATGGATACGAGTGTTTTTCAGATATTATCTGTTGTTGTCCCATTTTGTTGACGTCATTGGATCGTCATAAAACATCTTCTTTCAGCAGATAACAAAGATATTATAGACGTAGTTGTTGTGATTTACAATGCTTATCTTCCAAATTTTGTCATGTAAGCGATTTCGTCAAGGATGAATGTGCGTCAATTTCTTTGATTCGTATCCAGTTGCGGTAGAAATCATGGTAAGAATAGCTCTATCAAAAAAGCATAAAAGAAAAATCGTATCAATGACTTTTACATGGATGAGCAACGCATTTGGATATTCTTATATGATGATCAATAAAAAAAAAACAGTCTGTATCCTTTGCTTCCATACAAACTGTTGCTTATCTTCTATTCTTTTACGATATCTTTGTGTGCTGGTAACCCATAGGCTCCTTCAGCATGTAAAACAGCATTGCGTATGGATGCCGCAATGACTTCGGTTGCTAAGATTCCTACTACATCCGGCATGACTTCCACCTCATTTGTGCTAAGCACAAAAATCGTATCTCCATCACTCATCGTGTGGACCGGATGAATCGCACGGGCATAGCCATTATGTGCAATACCGGCAATTTTGGTACATTGTGCTTTATCCAACTTCGCATTTGTCACCACGCAGGCAATCGTCGTATTGCCATCTTGCAGCTTACGCAAATTCTCCATCTGCGCCAATGCTTCCTCATAGCTCATCATTTTCTGCAGCTCTTTTAGATACACACCGGCCAATTGTTCATTTGTCTGATAATCCACAACATTGCCACAAGCATTGACGGCAGTCACTGCTGCTACCTGCACATCCCCACTCTGGAGTCCATACATACCAATTCCACTTTTCATCGCTTTATCAAAGCCTAAAAGCTTACCGACACTGGCACCGGTTCCGGCTCCATGATTTCCCTGTTGAAAAGGAAGTGATTCACTATTCACACATGCTTGATAGCCCATCTTTTTATCCGGTCTAACATGTGCATCTCCTACAGATAAATCAAATAAGGCTGCACCACATACAATAGGTACATGTGCCACCTGCATATCAAAGCCACAGCCTTGCTCCTCTAAATATTGCATAGCACCACTGGCGGCATCTAAGCCAAAAGCACTGCCTCCACTCAACATGACAGCATGAATCTGCTGTACCATATTGATGGGATTTAATAAGTCGGTTTCTCTGGTAGCCGGGCCTCCTCCACGCACATCAACGCCAGCTGTTGCGCCTTCTTTGCATAGGATTACGGTACATCCAGTACCAGCTTTTTCATCTTCTGCCTGTCCAATCTGAATACCCTTGATATCGGTAATACTGATTCCCTTCATATGTGTTTCCTCCTTTTTGATAAGATGTTGGATAAAAAGTTTTTGATTATGTTATTTGTGATTGTTGTTTAAAACGCTTGATAAAACAGACTATTATTGAATTTGAATTCCTTGGCGAAGCACTTGATGAATTTGAAATTGCTCATCCATGATCATGATATCTGCATCATAGCCAGCTTCTAAACGTCCTTTTTTCCAGCCGTAAAGAGCTGCCGGATGAGCACTTGCCATGGCGATTGCCGTTTCCTTTTGACAACCGCAATATGTGCACATATTACGCAGAGCATCACACAAACGTAAAGTACTTCCAGCAATGCGTCCACTTTCTTTCACAATGGCCTTATCTTTATCTACCAAAACATGTTTGCCGGAGAAAAGATATTCGCCTTTGGGAAGCTGCTTGCAAGGATTGGCATCACTTATTAAAACAATACGTTCCGCCCCGATCATCTTATAGGTTGCCTGTACGATATCCGGATGCACATGCACACCATCTACAATAAGTTCACACATAAGCTTGGATAATACAGCTCCTGTGACAATGCCGGGAGCACGATGCGCATGCTGACTCATTGCATTATATAAATGGGTAATGCCTTTCGCCCCTGCTTTTTCGGCCGCTAGCACATCTTGGGCCGTACCAGCACTATGTCCCAACATCATGACAACACCATGGGCGGTACCATAGCGTATAAGTTCCATAGCATCAGGTAATTCCGGGGCAATTGTCATTGATTTGATTTTTGAGGAAATGTGCAAGTATTCCTTAAATTCCTCCAGCATGGGATCGCGCAGACATTCTTCCTTCATCACAGCTTTCTGCTGGCGATTTAGATAAGGACCTTCTAAGTGGATTCCTAATAGACCTTCGATTTCCTGTTCTTCGTAGTAAGCAAGTAACTGTTTCATATCCTCATGCGTTTCACAGACTAAGCTGGCTAGAAAACCGGTAACGCCTTCTTTTGCCTCTTGTTTAACAACTTTCCTCAAAGATAACTTTGCGATATCATTAAAATCATAACCACCGATTCCATGGGTATGGGTATCAATAAGTCCCGGACAAATATAATGGCCTTTTGCATCTAGCATAATATCACAACTTGGTAAACTTTTGGTATCTGTCGTAATTGATTGTATGCGTCCATCTTCGATGATAAGGGCACCAGGCTGCGTTTTATGTATGCCATCCATGAGTATCCCATTATAAATACAGGTTTTCATCGTGTTCTCCTTTTTTATAAGTTATAGCTGCTTATTTACCCAGCAGTTCTTCTTCTATGCGGCTTAACATGTTGCGTATATAATCTTCATTCATCGTATAATATATTTTTTTCTTCTCTTCACGTATCGTGATAAAATTCGCCGAACTTAAAGCATTCATATGATGCGATACCGTCGCTTTTGACAACTTTAATTTATCTGCTATTTCTTGTCCATACATTGTGTGCTTCCTTAACTCTTTCAATATTTCAAACTTGCTGTTATCTGATAATATTTTTAATCCCTGTAATAAATCTTCCTTAGCACTTAAATGATTATCACGATGATAAGAATCATCCATTAATACCCCGATTATGTAAATGCTGCTATCAGCTTCAATCAATGAACGTTTTAACCAGCCAATGGCATTTAATTCGGCAATGCTGGGAATGATCGTGATATCTTCTTGCCTTTGATCTTGAGCAAAATAAGCATCATAACAAAATGTCTGTATCGCAATCGGATGTCCTAAGGCTTGTTCTTTCTTTACGGTAGTTTGCACATAGTCTTGAAATGCCGTAAGAATATCCTGGTATTTCTCGATTTCATCCTGCAGGATGCGAATTCCCGGTTCCATAAGTTCCAGTAAATGCAGAAAATGATAACGTACATCTGCGGATACTTCGATCATTCTCCATTTATCATCACTGCTTAGATCCTGACGTTTTCGTAAATAGCCGATAAAATCAAAATCTTCTTCAAAAGCCTCTGGATTTTCCATAGTAATATCATCACTGCAACAAATCATCTGAAACGGCCGATGTCCATAGGCATCCATAAGGGATAATGCTTGTTCACGCAGCATGGTAAGATCGGTTGTTTTATAATCAATATATGCATAACAGAGATCTTTTGCAATCGAGCATTCATAGCTTTCAAATTGAGAAAAATAAAAATCCTGTTCTTCCTGCGTTATTTTCACAGCCTTGATTACTTTCTTTTGTAATGTCATCGCCGCCTTTATTTTTCTGCGCAGCTGTTTTTCATCAAACAAATGTTTTTTCGAAAGGCTTTCATATAGCGCATCATAGGCTACTACACCATAGACCTCTTCCTGTTTGCGATAGTTGCGTTCTAAAAAATTCATGCATTCATATACCGGATGAAGAGAGGCAACTGTTACCGTAGTCATAATAAAATCATCTCCTGAAATATTTCTTTTTTTTATTATCTCATAAAAGAAAGGAGAAGTACAAACTTCTCCGTAAACATTTTCTCTAATATTATGATGCTTCTTGAAAATATGCCGCTTGTGCCGTCCATAATTGCTGATACAATCCATCTTGTTGTAAAAGTTGTGCATGACTTCCACGCTGAATGAGATTTCCATGTTCAAATACGAGGATATCATCACAAAATTGACAGCTGCTCATGCGATGGGAAATATAAATAGCCGATTTATTTTGAATTAATTCATTCAGATGGGTATAAATTTCAATTTCGGAAAGCGGGTCTAAAGCGGCGGTAGGTTCATCAAGGATGATCCAAGGCCGATCGGCATACAACGCTCTTGCAATGGCAACCTTTTGGGCTTCTCCTCCGGATAATTGAATGCCATTCTCCTGCACACCTAACATCGTATGAATATCGTCGGGTAAAGTTGCCAAACGTTTTGCGAAACCACTGCGATTTAACACATCTCGTATTGCTTCATCCTTCTCATTAGGATCACAGGTGATATTCTCCTTTAAGGTTCCGGCAAACAACGCAAAGTCTTGAAAGACGACACCAAATTTATTCTGCAAAGCACTTAATTGTTTCGCCGTTACCGGCTTACCATCAATGCGAATTGTTCCCTCACTGGGCTCATATAAACCGCACAACAACTTAATCAGTGTCGTTTTTCCTGCTCCATTCAAACCGACGATTGCCGTTTTTTTATGAGGTTCTAAAGTCAGGCTAACATCATGCAATGCCGACTGATTACTGCCGGGGTATGCATAGGTCACATGATCAAACGTAATTACAGAATCTTCCTGTAAGCTAATTTCATCACTATCCTCTTTTTGATCTGCCAGCTGTAGGAAGGTATTATAATAAGACATATAATGGAACAACATCATTAAATCAGTATAAATAATTGGAAATGTCGAGATAGCATCATTCAATTTCGTTATTGTACCGGCATAAGTAACAAAATCCCCGACTGGTATTGATTTTACATATACCTTTAAAATAACAAACATGTAGAAGAAACCATTCATCAGATTTCCCAGGAAAACACTTTCGGAAAAAAGCATAGCAATGCGATGGTTGAAAATAGTAAAATACTTCAAAGAATTCTGTTGGCGCTGTGCCATTTCCTCTAATACGGTATCCTGCATCTGAAACAAGCGCACATCCTTTGCCATCTTCTGATTCAAAGCAACTTCGCTGCTATAATAATTGTTTTCTCGGCTTAACTTGGCATTTTGATCAAAGAACTTCATCCCTGCTTTGGAAAACCCCTTTGATAGATACTTACCAAACAAAGCATAGCCATATAATAACATCAAGAGAACTAAACCTGCCCAAAAAGTATCCATGAACCCTAGAATGCCCTCCTTGTTTGTACCATGGCAACTCAGCAAATAAAGCAATAAGCCAAAAGATATGACCATTGTGCAACAAATTTCCAGCAAGGCAGAAAATTGAGCCATCATGACTTGGATACCACCATTCTGCATAAATCCGGCCTTTGCTTTTTCAATTAAATCCAAGGTATCTTTATCCTCTAATTTGTCATAAGAGAGATACATCGCCTTTTCACTGATATTCTTTTCTAAACCAAGCTCTAATTCCTTCACCGCAATATTTAAACGATATTCTAAAACATATTGACCACCTTCACTTAAAAGCATACAGCATGCGAATAGCAGAACGCTTAGAAATAAAGATTGTGTGTCCGTTTTTGCTAGGAAAAGATTTATGAGAATCGAAGTAAACCACAAAGGAAGATAGGCAGTAATGGTTTTTAACAAGGAAGCACTAAAACCATAAAATATAACATACGGACGTTGCCTATGAATCAAGCGCAAGATCGTCCACGCTTCTTGTAGTTGTGCTTTCATGTTTCATCCCTCCTTCCTGATAGTAACTTGCCTGGGCCTCAAACATTCTGGCATATAAGCCATCTTGCTGCAGCAGCGTTTCATGAGTTCCCATCTCTTTTAACTGTCCTTGATCAAATAAAAGGATACGATTCGCAAAACGTGTAGATGCCAAACGATGCGAGATAAAAATCGAAGTACACTCTTTCGCTGCGCGTTCATAATTTTCATATAATGCTGCTTCCGCCAAAGCATCCAAAGCTGCACTAGGCTCATCAAGAATTAACAGATGTGCCTTGCGATATAGAGCTCTCGCCATTAATAATTTCTGTTGCTCTCCGCCGCTAAATAGCACACCGTTCTCACTGATTTGATTAGAAATATATGTGTCCTCTTGCAGTGGCAGCTGCTCCACTTTCGTTTTTAATTCACAACGCTCTAAACAATCCCAAACTAGATCCATATCAATGGTATCCTTTGTTTTACATGATACATTTTTCTTAACCGAATACGCCATCGCACAGGAATCTTGAAAGACGGCTGCGATATGGGTAAATAAATCTTCTTTCGCAAACTTTTTAATATCGATTCCATTGATGAGAATACGCCCGGATGTCGGTGTATATAAACCACATAATAATTTTATTAAGGTTGTTTTACCGGCTCCATTACTCCCCACGATACCAATCTTTTCTTTTTTATGAACCGTAAAATTGATATCTGTTAACGTATCCTTTTCGGCTTGCGGATAGCGGAAAGACACATGATCAAATACAATTTCCAGATCCTCATCAGGCACGGTCAATGTTGCGCCTTCTTCTTCAATGGGCAAATCCATATACGTATCATAATCAACGATTCCCAAAGCACCGCGTCTTGTTTCATTATAGAAATTCACGATCTTGCTGATCCAACCGGAAAAAGCAGCAGCGGCACTTGTATAAAATACAAATACGGACACCGACATCCCATTCACTAATTCATGGAGGAAGAAAGCAAATACAATCAGATTACGGGCGGCTGATAAAAAGGTACTGCCCCATTTCGCCCATAAATATTTACGTTCTACTTCCTGTAACACTTCTACACGACACTTTTGAAAATAACGAATCTTAGCAAGCAGCCAATCTTGTAAATGAAAGATACGAATATCCTTTCCATTTCCAGGCAATTTTACTTCATGATGATAATACTGGAGCTGTTGATCTGCCTTCGCATAATCTTGCTTTCGCACATGCTCATACGCCTGCGCCTTACTCATAAACCAAATACTTAATAAAGATAATGTGACAACCAAAGCACAAAGCCATAATTGCATGGAACCAAATACAATTGCATATAGAAAAAAGCCGGTAACTGCAATCAATAACTCCATTCCATTTCTGACAAAGTGCTCAAAACCAACACTACTGTTGTCAATGCCATTTGTCTGTGCCCGATTCAAAAGCCGCCGATACTCCATATCTTCCACCTGCGCATAAGGCACATGCATCGCTTTTTCATATAACCGCAATGTCAGCTTACATTTAATCACATACATCTTAGGATCATAGGTTTGTATCAAATAGTTATGCGCACTATCTAAAACTGCCACTAACAGCGAAATTCCACCTGCATAAACCATAAGTGTCGCAAAAGATTGCTGTGTTTCTATCAAATATAAAAACAGTGACGGTAAGACAACTTGTAGAAACGGAGCTAATACACCGGTTATCCAAATAAAGATGATCATGACGAATAAAGAACGCCGATATTTCGCAATATGCTGCATCGTTTCCTTAGCAGCACGTAGTATCACTTTCATAGAATCTCCCCTTTATTGTTCGTTATATATCGAACTATCTTGATGTTATTATAGTTTTACATCGAACATTTGTCAAGGTGATACGTCTATGAATTTTTATCTGCATGATGATATAAAATAAATCTATGGTCATTTCTTGTAAAAGGGGCTGAAAGCATCAGTCGTTATTTCTACACTTTTCGTTATGTCTGTTTGAAGGAAAGAAATATTATCCAGCTTAGAAAAGGCAGCATCCTTTTTTCATATCTAACCATTCAGAAACAAGAGTATCTATCACTATCAAAGTAGATTCACATACAAAAAGAGTGCTTTGACTTAGCATCAAATACACTCTTCATTATACAGATACATGGGATTTAAAATCTTTTTATTTTTCGTCTTCTTCCTCTTTCTTATGCTGAGCGATGATACCTTCCGCTAAGTTTGCGGGAACCGGATCATAGCGATTGAATTTCTGTACGTATGAGCCTCTGCCCTGTGTCATTGCACGCAGCTCGATTGGATATTTCTGTACTTCTGCCAGTGGAACCTGTGCAGAGATTTCCTGATAACCATCAACCATATCCATACCCATGATAGCCCCGCGACGTTTGTTGAAATCACCGATGATCGTTCCGGTAAATTCATCCGGTACACGTACGGTAATATCTACGATAGGCTCTAACAGGATTGGATTTGCCTGTGCCATACCTGCTTTATAGGATAAGCGGGCTGCCAGTTTAAATGCCATTTCACTGGAATCGACATCGTGATACTTACCATCAAACAGTGTCGCTTTGACATTGACAACCTTAAAGCCAGCCAAAATACCATGTTCC
>OHNY01000338.1_pt1 | contig 12525 bp, 10 predicted proteins | sample 1569671 | NCBI WGS metagenome assembly OHNY01 (sample SAMEA3879523, study PRJEB24766) | human gut metagenome | biome: human-associated habitat; feature: feces | place: USA | collected 1985/1987
CCGGCACCATTTGGCCCAACCAGTGCAATCTTTTGTTTCAGATTCAATGTTAAGGATACGTTTTTTAATACGTAAGTATTCGTATTCGGATAAGCAAAACTAACATTATGAAAGGCTATTTCAAATTCATTGTCTAAACGTTTTTCAACAGGCAGTGTACCGGTATCCAACTTATTCTCTTTTTTCATATATTCACTATAATAGCTTAAATACCCTATCATCGTACGTAACTGCCCATTATTTTCTACCAAAGATCGCAAAGCTTCATTTAACTTGGCTATCGCACTGGCATATTTTGTGAATTCCCCAATCGAAATAGCGTGTGAGAAGAACTTTAACGTGGCAAATATATAGGACAATAACATAACGATATTATTGATAAAAACATAAAATAAGGTGGATCTGCGTGTATATTGCCACTCTTTCCTAAGCGATTGATTCAATCGTTCACATAATGCATTCCATGCCTGTAATAACATTGGCTGCATACGATAGATACGTACATCCTTTCCCTTATCTGCATGGAACGCATAACTATCGAAATATTGCATTTCCTGATGTACTGACATATCATGCTCAAATATCTGCAAATTGTTTTTATTGACATACTCTGCGGATTTCCCATATAACAGCAGTAAGCTGATAAATAAGACACATAGCGTACAAAGTGAGCCGACAGGTGTCAGAAAAAAGCCAAGTACCCCCGGCATCCTCTGTCCATATTTTTGACACAGTTCCAAGAGCAATACGATAGCAATGCTCACCGATAACAGATGCTGTACCATTTCGGTATAAATTTCAAGCAGCAGACCGAATCCTCCATGAATCGCCATTGCCGCATCCGCTTGTGAAAAAGCTTCTAAGCCTTCTTTATCCGCAAACGTTGCATAATCTAGATCAATCGTCTTTAAACAAATCATCGCATTGAACTGACGATGAACAGACATGGAATGAACCTGACTTTTGCTTTTTACATAATCCAATAAAAGCCCAAACAGTAAATTAACGATTAACATGATGAGAATGGTATAACCAGCTTTTTTCCAATGCTGTTGTAATAAAGCATCAATAATGATGGCACTAAACAAGATTTGAAGATAAGGGGATACAGCTTCCATGGTATGGCGTAATAAGAAAATTGGTAAAGCAGAATGATCAAGACGATAGATAAAACGTAAAAGCTGAAAGCCTTGCTTATGCATTTGGTATAATTTCTTCATTCCTTCCAGCCTCCTTTTGATAATAATGTGCCTGCATCTGAAACATCTTCGCATAAGCTCCCTGTTTCTTAAGCAATTCCTCATGACTGCCTTCTTCGATGATCTTACCATGCTCTAAAAATAAAATACGATCAGCGAAGCGGGTACTGCTTAGACGATGTGAGATAAATAACGAAATCTTCCCCTCACTTAACTGGGCATATTTCTGATAAAGCTCACTTTCCGCAATTGGATCTAAAGCACTGGTAGGCTCATCTAGTATGAGAATAGGTGCTTTTTTATATAAGGCTCTCGCTAACATCAGTTTTTGTATTTCACCGCCACTTAACAAAATACCATCCTTTTGCAGATACGTAGTAAGATGTGTATGAATTCCCTGTGGCAGCTGATCAATCTTATCTTGCAGACCGGCCTTTTGTAAACAGCTTAAAATACGTTCTTCATCATAGATGGCATAGGTATCGCCACACTGCATCTTCTTTAATAATCGATTCATAGCAGCATCTTTGCTCTTGAGCGTTTGTTTGTCCTGGCTAGTCGTACAGGCAACATTACTGGCAATGTCAAAGGCAAAAATCTGTGAGTCTTGGAAAACGATGGATAACATCGAAACATATAATTCATGAGGAATTTGTGCAATATCCATATCATTTACATAAATATGTCCGGATGTTAAAGGGTACAAACCACATAACAGCTTTACCAGCGTCGTTTTGCCGGCTCCATTCATACCAACCAAAGCAATTTTTTCATTGGCATGCAAGGTGATATTAAAATGCTCAAAGATGGGTGGCTGCCCCGGATAAGCAAAGCTCACATCCTCAAAACGTATTTCATGACATTCTTTCAGCCTATTATCTTCAAGCGCATTTGTAGCTTCAAGATGCGTTTTTGCGTTTTCTTGTGGTTGAGATGTAGTAGATACTTCTGGAACTTCCTTACTTTCCATAGCCACCATTTCTTGTCTGCCTTCCTTTTGATCTTTATCTTCCTGTGCCAGATATGCCTGTAGAAACGATACACTCAAAGACTCCTGATTCAAGATGGTCAACGTTTCAACAATTGTTTGCATCCATGCTGTAAAGCCACTGATAACACCTAGGTAAAGCAAGAACTGTGCAACATCCAAAGCTCCATTGATCATGAGATAAAGCAAATATCCATAAGCTGCCCCATCCCGCAGAAAGGTCGCCATTCTAGCGGCAGCATCTGCAAAAAAGCGTTTCTGCATGACATCTTGATAAATCGTTACTGCTTCTTTACGCAAGCGTTCAAAATTATCCGCAAACCATGGAGCTAAATGATACATGCGAATATCTTTGGCTTTTTCCAAATTGATGCTATCATTCTTCATACCCCAAAACTTACCATTGTTCTCCCAGAAGCGTCCCATCTTCTGGTATTCATAAATATTAGCTCGTCGTTTTGCAAACGCGGCTGCACCACCGGCAATCATAATCAAAAACAATAGAAATGGCTGCAATTGTCCAATGCAAATGGCATATAGCAACAAACCTAATACACTGCTGGCAAGTGATATACTGCTTTCTAACAAAGCTCCAACACCATGACTGCTCCCCTGCAACAGCGCCTGGCGAATTTCCATTTCCATCTCGGTATTCTCACCATTCTCTAAGCTCAAAAGATCCATATGCACACGCCGATTATAAAAACGATGCATGTACAACGCCATTCTCAACATTTCAAAGATGCGCATGTTTTGCGCATGAAACCATGTATCAGCTAGATAAATACCTAGAATCCCGACGATCCATATACTCAGTTTCTCACAGATCGTAACAAGATCTATCTGATGTTCCAACAAGCCAACTAAATAAACAGGAAGCAGCATCAGAAGAATTGGTGCAAAGGTTTTTAAAATAATTTCCAACACCATATACACATAATATTGTCTTCCACAACAACCGATATCTTTTAATAACATCCGCATATTATCTTTATAGCGATAGTTCTTTCGTATTTCTTCTCTAGTCATAACATCAACCTTTCTCATACCAACAGTCAATACATGAAACCATGATTTCATAACGATTCCTAACCGCAAAACAATCCTCCTATTTCCCCATTGTTTGACAGTTCTTAAGCTATCGTATGACTTCTAAAATGTTTCTATGGAAAAGTATAACAAAACAATAGTAAAAAAGACATTTCATTCACGAAATCCCTTTTTTCGTTCATAAAACGTCGTTTTCTATATGCCTTTCTATTAGAATATTATCCCTTTCTATCAGAACATTGCAAAAAGTGCGTAGCGTGAAGCTATGCTTTATGTGCAAGGTTTGATTAAAGTACATATCTTGAAGTTATACTTTATGTGCAACCTTCGATTACTGCTTCTTCATCACAGGATACAATCGGCAACATGACTTCACTAACGAATACACCAGGTTCATTCTGCAAGTTTAAGTAACCATCATAACGTTCAACCGTTAACTTTACCCGCTTCATGCCATGCCCATGATTCCCACGCTTTTCACTGATATAGCTTTTTTGATTGAAGTTCAGATCTTCCATAGCTGCATTCGTAAACGACATATACAGCTGTTGCTTCACAATCTCTATATAAATCCTGATAAAACGTTCCTTTTCCTCTAACATCTCACATGCTTCAATGGCATTATCTAACAAATTGCCAATGATAACACATAAATCAATATCACGTATCGCAATATGTTTTGCGACATGTGCTTTACACTGCACATGTATCTGCTTTTGTTTTGCGATGGTCAACTTGGAATTGAGAATCGCATCAACCATCAAATTACCGCTTTTTACTAAAGCATCAACACTATCGAGATCTTTTTCCAGCTCAAACAAATAGGCATCTGCCTCTTTATACTGTCCTAACTGCAAATACGCTTTTAAAGATTGCAAATGATTATGATAATCATGCCGCCAGCCACGCATATTCATATAAACACTTTTTACTTCCGCATAATGATGCGCCATTACATCTTCTTGAAATGCTCTGGTATTTTTCTCAAAGTTCGCTGCATATTGCCCATGCAAATACTGCACCATTCCTATCCACAGCAACAAGAAAATGCCTGCACTTGGTTGTTGCATCGCCAGATAACAAACCAGCACGCTGACTCCACTATGTAATAACAGCATAAACCAGGTAACATGTAACTGTAAATACAATAACATACCATACTGTAGCGCAACCATTGATAAAGCAATGATCCAAACAGGTGCTGCCAACAGCCATACCATGACAAGATAATCGATGAAAAACGCAAGTATGCTAAAAAGACCATACCGCAGTTTATCATACAAGGTGGCATCACAATAAAAGAAAAGAAAACAATACAGCAGAAAGAACCCACTTAACCAAATAACAAATTGAACATGGAGCATATACCCTATCCCAAAACCGCATAAAATCAACAGCCACAATACCATATGTTTAGTTTTCCCAGAATCAAAATGGAAAAGCTGTAACTGTAACAGATAAATGCTGCATAAGGCAAATGCTATAGCCAAGAGTTCCATTTACTTAGCCTCCTTAAAATGATGGGCAATAAAGGCCTTGCTCAGCAGACGGTATTTCCCTTTGGGAATCGGTATGCATTGTCCATTGCTCATCCATAGCGTTTGTGTATTGATTTTTTCGATAGCCTCAAGTTGAATCAGATAACTGCGTGATAAATGAAAAAACAGGGATGTTGGTAACGCTTCCTCCATTTCCTTCATTGTTTTTTTCACATGATAACATTGTTTTTTCGTATGAACATCCAAATAATGACCATCACTTTCTACATACAGGATATCTTTTACAGGAAAGCGCAGCCACTGTTTATCACAGCATAGAGCGATGGTTGGCTGCTGTGTATTTAGTTTCTCTATTGCCTTATCTAAACAAGCGAACAGCTGTTCTTTTTTTATAGGCTTCATCAGATAATTTAAAGCCTGTACATTAAATCCATCATAAACATAATCACTGACACCGGTAATAAAAATAATGATTGTATCCTTGGAATACTTTCTGACAAGTTTTGCCAGCTCCATGCCATTTAATCCTTTCATTTGGATATCTAATAATAGAATAGGGATGGCATAGTCTTCCTGATAAGCAAACAAAAGGGCATCCGCATTGGAATAGCATTCTATTGTCAAAGGTTGATGATAAATGTTTTGATATTCTTCCACATAGCTTGCGATGAGTTGCAGCTGCACAGCCTCATCATCACATATTGCGATACGCATCAAACCCCTCCATTCTGTTTCCATTATACGCGTTGTTGCTTTATCTTACAAGCATAGGAAAAAAGAGCCTTACCTTGCTTAAGTTTGGTTTATGCAGGTGGCTCTTGCTTATAGAAGAAGCATTATTTCTTCTTTAATTGTTTCATACCCTGACGAATCAGTTTTTGTTTCTGACGTTTCCCCTTCGTAAAGAAAACACCGATAAAGATTAATAAGATACCGCCAACAGCTGTTAAATAGTATGGTAATTCTGCCTTTTCTTCTTCATATGTGCCATCACTCCACATATTCAGCTTTTGTTTTTTGGCTGCTTTTTCTAAGCTCTTTAATTCATCGGTATAAGCATAATCCCCATAGATATATTTGACTTCGGCTAAGCCTTGCTTCACCAATTCTCTTTGTAAAAGCTTCCCATCCGCATACACCCAGGCTAAGGTTCTGCCATATTTATCTGTTTCATCACTGCCATCATCATACTCTAATTCTATTGTTTTGGCATTGGTTAAGGCATCACACACATAGGCACTGGCTTCTTTTCCATATGGTTCTTTTTCCTTTGTATATTCCGGTGCATTTATAGCCAGAAAACGTACCGTCGTATCTTTCCCTTTGATTATAAAATGCGCCGTATCGCCATCCGTACATTTACTGAGTGTAACCTTTTGTTTTGTATTTGCCTGGACTGGCAATAGACATATCAAGCAAATCAAACATAAACAAATGAATTTCTTCATCCTATTCCTCCTTTGCAAGACTTTTATTATACTAGATACCACCTACATTGAGCAAGTCGCTTTTAAAGATGCAGGTACCCTTTATGTAGATATGCAGGTAACCCTTTGTGTAGATATGTAGGTATCCTTTATGTAGGTATGAAGCTTGCCCTTTGTTGATACTGATGCTTCTTAGGTAAAAATACATGTGCCACCGAAATCATCAATGAAAAAAAGATGAATCCTATTTCAAGAATCCATCTACGATAACTTTTTCTGCTTCTTCTACACTTAAGCCAAATGTCTGCAATTTCACCAACTGATCGGAATTGATCTTTCCAATAGCTGCCTCATGCACAATTTCCGCATCCACATGATTCGCTGCGATTTCCGGAATTGAGCTGATCTTTGCATGATCCATAATGATGGAATCACATTGAATGTGCGCACGGGATTTATTGTTTCCGATGGCAATTGGGTGGAATACCTGAATCGAGTCATCCTTCCCCACTGAACGGGATACGATTTGCACAACGCTGTCTTCTCCATTCAAATTCACGGTTACATCACTATGTGCAGTCTGCTTGCCATGTGTCATTAGTTTTTCATTAATGACCAACTTGGCATGCGGACCTAAGTTCGCTTCGGTTTTACGCATCGTAGAATCTACGCCTTTGATCTGGCTCATATCCATCTGCGCATAAGCACCATCTTCCATGTGAATGATCGTTACCGGATTTAAGATACGACCACCACTACCATTACCTTCTCCATAATGCTTTTCAACATAGCGCACTTTTGCGTTTTTTGCGATATGAAAGGTATGAATGCCATCATGCTGAGATGTATCACAGCCATCGTTATGAATACCACAGCCGGCAATAATCTCCACATCTGCATTTTCACCTATGTAAAAATCATTGTATACAACATCCTTAATACCGCTGTCGGTTAAGATAACCGGAATATGCAGACTTTCCCCTACCGTGTTGGCATCGACAATGATATCAATGCCTGGTTTATCCAATTTGGCATTAATTCTGACATGCTCAGTAGAATGACGTTCAATGCCTTCTCCATTCTTTCGCAGACTAAATGCACTTCCCGGCATAAAGCCACGTATATCGGCAATTGTCTGTAACAGGTCTTTTTCCATGTTTTCCATATGCTCACCTACTTTTTCAATCCGCAAGGCTCAAATTCATTCATCAAAGATGGCAAGATAGCCTCGCGTGTTCCTCTTGTTTTCATGCGACCATTCTCAATGATAATGATTTCATCCGCCAGCTGCATGATTCTTTCCTGATGCGAAATCAGGATGATAGACTGTTTGGATTGTGCCTGTAAATGCTGGAAAGTTTCCACCAGCTTCGCAAAGCTCCATAAGTCAATACCTGCCTCTGGCTCATCAAAGATGGACAGTTTTAAATCTCTGGCTAAGATTGTCGCAATTTCAATACGTTTCACTTCTCCTCCGGATAAGGAAGCATCCACATCACGATCTAAATAATCCTTTGAACACAAGCCGACATCACTTAAATAGCTGCAGCAGACATCTTCATCCAAATCCTTGCCATGGGCAAGTGATAACAAATGCCGCACACTCATGCCTTTAAAACGTGGGGGCTGTTGAAAAGCATAACCGATTTTACGTTTTGCTCGCTCATCAACACTAAGCTCGGTGATATCTTCGCCATCAAATAAGATCTGTCCACTTGTTGGCTTCTCGATTCCCATGATGATCTTGGCAAGGGTAGACTTCCCTCCGCCATTTGGTCCGGTGATGACTGTAAATTGATTATCCGCAATTGTCATCGTAATATCATTTAGTATATGTTTTCCTTCTACTTCAAAGGATACATGCTTTAATTCCAACATCTTCATCGCTCCTTTATATCGCGCTTTTTTATTTTATCACAAAATTTGGAAAATATAGCATAATTTGATTGGAAAGCATGTAAAAATAGTAAAAAAAGAAGAACAGGTCTACTCATCCTGTTCCATTTCATCAAAAAGCCTTTGTATTTTTGTATGTAATGCATTTTGTCGTTCTAAACACTGACACTTTTCATCCAATAGCTGATCTTGTAAAGCAATGATATTTTCAAGTCCTGCTTTCAGTTGTTCATGGCTTTTATTAATTCTCGAATATGCCATAAAATCAAAGATGAAATTATCAAAAAAGATATCTGCTGTACTTAGCCAGCTTTCTATTTCCATTGGTTTGATATCAATGTTATGCACATCCTTAACTTCCTTTTGCAAACGCAATAAATCTTGTTGCAGTTGGGCAATTTTTTTCGATGCTTCTTTTACATGCGAATGCTTGATCATGGATGTCATCATACCGCCTCCGGCAATATCCATCATGCCCCAATCAGATGCACTGCTCATTTCAGATACAGCGAAACGTAACTTATCCGTAACAACATAGCTTGCCGTAATAGCCTCTTGCAGTTCTTTATCCAATAATTGTTCCTGTTCCAATTGGCTGTATAGCTCTGCTGCCTCTTTGCCATGTTCCCCTTGCAAAGCTTCCTGTTTTTGCATTTCTTCCAAAGCGCCGCGTAAAGCATCTTCTTGAGCAATTTCTTCTTCGCACTTTACTAATTCGGCATTGGTGATTTCTAGGTCTTGCTGTAGTTGACTGACTAGGATAGCTGCTTTGACAGCTTCCTGTTCTTCTTTGACTAAGCGCTCTTCCTTATCTTTCGCAAACCAGGCTACTAAGCTGGCTAAAGAGGCATGCTGGAGTTTTTCAACATCCTGTTGTTCTTTTTCTGCGATATGCATTGCCACTTCTAGTTTCTGGCTGATTTCTTCATAGCGCTGTTCCAATTCTCTTTGATAGTCTTTTAAACCTTCTATTTTTGATAAGCGATGTTCAATTTCTATTATACTTTCATTCATATCCGTTTCCCCTTTCGTGTTATATCGTAATGTAAAGGAGTATCTAATAGCGTTAACCATCCTTATAGAATTACGATTTTTGCAAGTCGCCTTGTAATTACACGCAACACTTCCCTAGGATGATTCTATATGGAATACAGATAACTTCTCGTATCTTTCATACAATCATACTGAACAGAAAAAGTCTAAAAGCTATCTTCCTATAGTTTTTAGACTTTTGTATCATTTAATTCTTCAAGCTCTGTAAAGGAGCTGGTATTCTTCCCATTCGATGAATCATGACAGAATTATCACTCTGATTAATTTTCATGATAGGGCCACTTCCTAACAAACCGCCAAATTCCAGTTCATCACCTGCTTGTTTACCAACTGCCGGAATCACACGGACTGCTGTTGTCTTAGAATTCACCATACCAATTGCAGCTTCATCCGCAATGATACCACTGATTACCTCAGCAGTTGTTTCACCAGGAATTACAATCATATCTAAACCTACGGAACATACCGCTGTCATAGCTTCTAATTTTTCCAGGCATAAAACACCGGCACGTGTCGCTGCAATCATACCGGCATCCTCACTGACCGGAATAAATGCTCCACTGAGACCGCCAACCGTACTACTTGCCATGACACCGCCTTTTTTTACCGCATCATTCAGCATTGCCAGACAAGCTGTCGTACCATATGCCCCACAAGTCTGTAAGCCCATTTCCTCTAAGATATATGCTACGCTATCACCGACAGCCGGTGTCGGTGCTAAAGAAAGATCCACGATACCAAATGGTACACCTAAGCGCTCACTTGCCAAGGAGCCAACCAATTGACCCATACGCGTGATCTTAAAGGCTGTCTTTTTGATGATATCCGCAATCTCATTCATCGGCGCATCCTTAGGAGCTTTCGCTAACGCAGCCCTTACCACACCCGGACCAGATACACCTACATTTATGACGCAATCCGGTTCTCCAACACCATGGAAAGCACCGGCCATAAAAGGATTATCCTCAGGTGCATTACAGAATACAACAAGCTTTGCTGCTCCAATACAATTGTTATCTTTTGTCAGTTCAGCCGCTTCCTTCACCATACGACCCATAAGCTCTACTGCATTCATATTAATGCCTGCCTTTGTGCTGCCAACATTAACAGATGCACACACATGCTCCGTCTGTGCTAATGCCCGTGGGATAGATTCCATTAATTCGCGATCGCCGGCTGCACATCCTTTCTGCACTAATGCGGAATAACCACCAATAAAGTTAACCCCTACTGCTTGCGCACACTTTTCCAATGTCAATGCATATTTTACAGGATCACCGCCACTAGCAGCTACCAACATGGCAATCGGTGTAACCGAAATTCGCTTATTAATAATAGGGATACCATATTCACGAGAAATATCTTCTCCTGTTTTGACCAGGTCTTTTGCCAACCGCGTAATCTTATTGTATATCTTCTCACAAGAACGATCGATATCACTGACGCAGCAATCTAATAAAGATATACCCATGGTAATCGTACGAACATCTAAGTATTCTTCATCGATCATCTTTATGGTTTCCAGAATATCATGTACATTTATCATAGACAATTCTCCTTCTAAATTTTATGCATGGAATTAAAAATATCCTCATGCATAACGTGGATAATTAAACCTTCTTTTTTTCCTACCTCTTCCATATGCTGTGCAAAATCACTCAAGGATGTATTACCTTTTGTAATATCAATCAGCATGATCATCGCAAACATATCTTGCAGCAATGTCTGTGAAACTTCCAGCACATTCATATTCGCCTTTTCGCATTCTACACTGACTTTCGCCAGAATGCCTACCATATCTTTACCAATTACACTTACTACCGCTCTCATCTTTTTGCCTCCTCTTAAATCTTATCTTAAATTATACTGTATAGTGAAAAAAAGCACAACTATAAATCTAAAAAATGTATACATGTGTATTTACACCGCATACATTTTAAAAGAATATACCTATTTAAACGTCTCATTTGCAATTGCCATTGGCTGTAACTCAAAAGGTTCCCAAGCCGCCTGCAACCCTTCTAGATTACAAATAAATTCTTCTTCGCGATAAGGGACATCCTTCTGCTGCTTTAAACAGTCCGCAATCTTAAGGGACATCGCATTTGATAGTTGCACGATTTTTCTACCTTTCACTATATTCTTACCATCAAGTAAATATAACGTGCAGGTATAACCACTGCCTGTAGCAAAATGTGTAAACAATGTTTCATCATAATCGTTATCATGCACATTAAATACGAAATCACTCGTATCAATCGCATCCTCCAATGTTAATAAGAAGATGGCGATATCATATTTATATACAAACGCTATTTCCAAAGGCTGTTTCTTTAATGCCTTCAACTCGAAATCCGTCCATGTTTCATCCTTGATCACAAAGACAAATTCGTGATCGACATAGTCCATAACCGTTCCTTCCTCTTCAATGGCTATCGGAAATTGCTCATTTACTTCACAACGCATACGCTTTCTTTCCTTTCTGTACTATTCACTTCATGCATAAGCCACCAGCATCCTTTCAGCTTATGCATGCGCTACTTCTTTCTCCAAAGTTTCTTTGGGCAAATCAATATAAAACTGCAAGGTATCCTGCAAAGAACTTGCCCTAAGGATGCCTTTATGCATATCAACAATCTGTTTTGCAATACCTAAACCCAATACATGCTGCTTACCACTTCCATGCAAATCTTCTAAGCGATAATAGTTATGGAAAATATGAGCAATCTGATATGCTGATAAATGAGGAACACTGCCTTTCATCACAATCGTATAATGCGCACTATGCTCCATAAGCTGTATAACAATGGTACTATTGGCATCTCCTAATGCAATCATGTTCCGTAATAAATCACGCAGAACTCTGGCAATCTTGTCATTATCCGCATATAAGGGCAGCTGATGTTCATACTGCACATCCACTTTCATACTCTTTTCTTCCAACATTTGATAATATTCATCCAACACCTGCTCCACCATGCGATCCAAATACATATGCTCCGGTGTCCATTTCGCATAACGCAGATTGAAACGGGTGATATCAAAGAACTCATTGATCATCTCTTCCAGATCCATGGATTTATAAAGAACACTTGCCATAAACTCCTTACGTAATTGTGGCGATATTCTTTGTTCCTTTTCTAACAGTTCTAAATACATTAAAATATTTGATAAAGGCAATTTTATATCCTGTGCTAATAAATAAATCAAATCCTTCTTCTTTTCTTCATCCTCTAAAGCTGCTTTCTCATTGCGCTGATAATCCTCCGCAATGGATAAGATTAGTTTTTGGGTAGGCTGCAACTCTTTAGGAAAATTTAACTTTTCGCGTTGCTTTTCCAAAACATCATCCATACCTTCCATTAACACGCGAAGATAGTTTGACAGCTCTCGGCATAGAAAATAAACAAGCA
>OHNY01000344.1_pt1 | contig 12439 bp, 11 predicted proteins | sample 1569671 | NCBI WGS metagenome assembly OHNY01 (sample SAMEA3879523, study PRJEB24766) | human gut metagenome | biome: human-associated habitat; feature: feces | place: USA | collected 1985/1987
TAGAGCTGTTCAATAAGATTATCGGTGCATAAAATTTTATTGTGGTGCTGATATGCGAATGTTATAATGTGGATATGAAACACAGTATCTAGGAGTGATGGAATGAAATATATAATGCTTCACGGTTTGGGACAATCTTCTGAAAGTTGGAGTGATACCGTAAAAGTATTCAATGATGATTTTGAAGTTTTATGCCCTAATTTATCAGATTGGCTTTTTGGAAAAATACCATGTTATGATACATTGTATCGGACATTGGAAACATACTGTGAACAGTTTGAAGAACCGCTAAATATTTGTGGACTTTCTTTAGGTGGTATTCTTGCTATGCAGTATGCGATAGAACACCCAGAAAAAATGAACTCATTAGTGTTAATAGGCACACAATATGAAATGCCAAAGTATCTGTTAAAAATGCAAAATCTGATATTCCGTATTATGCCTTGTTCAGCATTTGAAAAAATGGGTTTTCAGAAAACAGATTTTATCAATCTATGCAAATCTATGACAGAACTTAATTTTAAACATGAACTGAAAAAAATATCATGTTCGGTACTTGTTGTCTGTGGCGATAAGGATAAGATAAATAAAAAAGCTTCTTTAGAATTGCAACAACAGATAGAAAACGCAGAAATAGCTATTATTGAAAATGCAGGACATGAAGTAAATACAGATAACCCAACACTACTAGGGCAAAAGTTAAATGTATTTTTCAAACAATATGTCTGATAAACAATTTCATGTCCATACACACAAAGCAGTTAGTCTTATGATTGACTGCTTTTTTCTTACCAAAATTTCAGATTGGAGTGATGAAATGAACGATATTTTTAAGGATATGCAGGCAAAGGTCGGCTGTGATTATATTTCCGACCTGTCCTCTTACAAGCGTAAGGTGTGGCAGGAAATGAAACGACTGAACCCTGCCAACTATGAAGAAAGACAGTTAGAAGATTTTTCAAAGTATGTGTTTGGTATGTCGTACCAAACCTTAAAAGATGTGATGAAACAACAGAAAGGACGTGAGGAACAATGCAGGAAACAAGGGTGCTGGTGGAAACGAGAGGAACAACTGGCGAAGAAACAACATCATACTGGTTCGACTTGCCGATAGATGTTGCCGAGTTTGAAGAAAAGTTAGGTGTCGGTGCAGAAAGTGGGGATTACCGTATTATCGAAAAGGTGTTGCCTTTTGCTGATGAAGTCCACGAACATACAAGCGTCTACCAGCTCAACGAATTAGATTTTATGTACCGCCAGCTTTCAAGTGATATGCAGGAAGAATATGTATCACTACTTACGGTGTTTGAGAATTTAGAAGCACTTTATATTTGCAGGAACGTGATTACGGTTTATCCCGACTGCAAAAGCATGATAGATGTTGCAAGGCAAAAGCTGATGAATGACCCGACATTTAAGCATTTATCCGAGGACTGTCAAGAATATTACTTTGATTTTGAAGCCTACGCTTCTAACTTGCAGGAACACGGGAAATTTTTAGTAACGGAACACGGTATCTTTGAACTGCCAGAGTAGGAAATGAGGTGGTGCTTATGATTGATGATATGGCGGTTTATATTGCTAATCTTGGCAAATACAACGAGGGCTATTTAGTCGGTGCGTGGTTCACGTTCCCCATTGACGAGGAAGATGTGAAAGAAAAAATCGGCTTGAATGAACAGTATGAGGAATACGCAATCCATGATACCGACAACTTCCCCATTGCGATTGGCGAGTATGTTTCCATTGAAGAACTCAATGAGATGTATGAAATGATAGAGGAACTTCCCGACTATATCGTAGAGTGTCTGGACGAATTTATCAGCCACTACGGGACGCTGGAAGAAGTCGTGGAACACAAGGACGATATTTATTATTATCCCTACTGTGAAACCATGACAGACGTTGCCTACTACTACATAGACGAATTGCAGGCACTTGGGGATATTCCACCCAGCTTACAGAACTACATTGACTATGAAGCCTACGGGCGAGATTTGGATATGGGCGGTTACTTTATTGAAACAAGCCGAGGTATGTGCGAGATACCATATTAACGCTGAAAGATCAGCGACAAGCATTGTTGCTACTGACAGCGTATTTCTCTTTTAAGGGACAGTCTGAAACATGGCTGTCCTTTTCTATTTTGAAAGGAGCTGAAAGAACTTGAAAAAGATTAAAAGCTACACGGGTATCTGGAACGTGGAAAAAGTCTTGTATGCAATCAATGACTTTAACTTACCCTTTCCCGTTACTTTTACACAGATTACATGGTTTGTGATTACAGAATTTATCATCATTCTGTTTGGGGATATTCCCCCACTTTCCATGATTGAGGGAGCATTTCTCAAATACTTTGGTATTCCCGTTGCTCTCACTTGGTTTATGTCGCAGAAAACCTTTGACGGAAAGAAGCCGTACAGCTTTTTGAAATCACAGATAACCTATGCCCTGCGACCGAAAATCACTTATGCAGGAAAAGCCGTAAAACTGCATAAGCAGATACTCAATGAAACAATCACGGCAGTAAGGAGTGTGAACTATGTTCCCGATAAAATATATTGACAATAACCTTGTCTGGAACAAGGACAATGAGGTGTTCGCTTACTATGAGCTGATACCGTACAACTATTCTTTCTTATCCGCAGAGCAGAAATTTATCGTGCATGACAGTTTTCGACAGCTAATCGCACAGTCCCGTGAGGGTAAAATTCATGCGTTGCAGATTGCCACAGAAAGCTCAATCCGAAGTATGCAGGAGCAGTCAAAAAAGCTGGTAACTGGAAAATTAAAGGAAGTTGCCTATCAGAAGATAGACGAACAGACCGAAGCGTTAGTATCTATGATTGGGGACAATCAAGTGGACTACCGCTTTTTTCTTGGCTTTAAGCTCATGGTTACGGAAGAACAGCTCAATCTGAAGAACATCAAAAAATCGGCGTGGCTGACGTTCACGGAATTTCTCCATGAAGTGAACCACACGCTGATGAATGATTTTGTTTCCATGCCGAATGATGAAATCAATCGTTACATGAAAATGGAAAAGTTACTGGAAAATAAAATCTCCCGTCGCTTTAAGGTGCGTCGCTTGGAAATCAATGATTTTGGGTATCTCATGGAACATCTTTACGGCAGGGACGGTATCGCCTATGAAGATTATGAGTACCAGCTACCAAAGAAGAAATTACAGAAAGAAACGCTGATAAAATACTACGACCTTATCCGTCCGACAAGGTGTGTGATTGAGGAAAGCCAGCGGTATTTACGCTTGGAACATGAGGACAAGGAAAGCTATGTGTCCTATTTTACCGTCAATGCGATTGTAGGCGAGCTTGATTTTCCGTCAAGTGAAATCTTCTATTTCCAGCAACAGCAATTCACATTCCCCGTTGATACTTCTATGAATGTAGAAATCGTGGAAAATCGAAAAGCATTAACAACCGTCCGCAACAAGAAAAAGGAATTGAAAGACCTTGACAATCACGCCTATCAAGCAGGAAGTGAAACCAGCTCAAATGTGGTGGACGCTTTAGACAGCGTGGACGAGCTGGAAACAGACTTAGACCAGAGCAAAGAAAGTATGTATAAGTTAAGCTACGTGATACGGGTGTCTGCACCCGATCTTGACGAGCTGAAACGCCGTTGTGATGAAGTCAAGGACTTTTACGACGACCTCAATGTAAAGCTGGTGCGTCCTGCTGGGGATATGCTGGGGCTTCATTCTGAATTTCTTCCAGCCAGCAAGCGATATATCAATGACTATGTGCAGTATGTAAAATCAGATTTTTTAGCTGGTCTGGGCTTTGGTGCGACCCAGCAGTTAGGGGAAACTACGGGTATCTATATGGGCTATTCCGTTGATACGGGAAGAAATGTGTACCTGCAACCGTCTTTAGCTTCGCAGGGTGTAAAAGGTACAGTTACCAACGCCCTTGCTTCTGCTTTTGTCGGTTCGCTTGGCGGTGGGAAGTCGTTCTGTAACAATCTTCTTGTGTATTATTCGGTTCTCTTTGGGGGACAAGCGGTTATCTTAGACCCAAAATCAGAGCGTGGCAACTGGAAAGAAACGCTCCCAGAAATCGCCCATGAAATCAATATCGTAAATCTTACCAGCGATAAAGACAATGCAGGACTTCTTGACCCATTTGTGATTATGCGTGATGTGAAAGACGCTGAAAGTCTGGCAATCGACATACTCACATTCCTTACGGGTATTTCGTCAAGGGACGGCGAGAAATTTCCCGTACTTCGCAAGGCGGTTCGCTCCGTCGTGCAAAGCTCATCAAGGGGATTGCTCCATGTGATAGACGAGCTACGCCGTGAAGATACGCCAGTATCAAGAAATATTGCAGACCATATCGACAGTTTTACGGACTACGACTTTGCACACCTGCTGTTTTCAGACGGTACGGTGGAAAATGCTATCAGTCTGGATAACCAGCTCAACATCATTCAAGTAGCGGATTTGGTATTACCCGACAAGGACACGACCTTTGAGGAATACACAACGATTGAATTGTTATCTGTATCAATGCTGATTGTTATTTCTACCTTTGCCTTAGACTTTATCCACTCGGACAGAAGCATTTTTAAGATTGTGGATTTAGATGAAGCATGGGCGTTCCTCAATGTAGCACAAGGCGAAACGCTCTCTAATAAGCTGGTGCGTGCTGGACGTGCTATGAACGCAGGCGTTTACTTCGTTACTCAGAGTGCGACGGACGTATCAAAGGAAAGTCTGAAAAACAATATCGGTCTGAAATTCGCTTTCCGTAGTACCGCTATTGAGGAAATCAAGCAGACCCTAGAATTTTTCGGTATCGACAAGGATGACGAAAACAACCAGAAACGCTTGCGTGATTTGGAGAACGGACAATGTTTATTACAGGATTTATACGGGCGTGTCGGTGTGGTGCAGATACACCCCGTTTTTGAAGAACTGCTACACGCCTTTGATACAAGACCGCCCGTACAGAGAAATGAGGTGGAGTGATGAAAGAAAGGATAAAAGGTGCGTTCACAAAAAAGAAGATTTTCCACTTTCTCAAAATGGCTCTGTTCGTGGTGGCACTCTCCCTTATCCTGCTTTCACTTCTGGGGACGGTAGCTCATGCGACGGGGCTTGTGGACGATACCATAAACGTAGAAAATCTTCACTCAAAATACCCCCTTTCCAACTACCAGCTTGATTTTTATGTAGATAATAGCTGGTCGTGGCTTCCGTGGAACTGGCTGGACGGGATTGGAAAATCGGTGCAGTACGGGCTTTACTGCATTACCAACTTTGTCTGGACGATAAGCCTTTATTTAAGCAATGCTACGGGCTATGTGGTGCAGGAAGCCTATAAACTTGATTTTATTAACGATATGGCAGACAGTATCGGAAAGAGCATACAGACCCTTGCAGGCGTAACACAGAACGGTTTTTCCAGCTCTGGCTTCTATGTTGGTTTCCTGCTTCTCATTATCTTGGTGGTGGGACTTTATGTTGCCTATACGGGACTGATAAAAAGAGAAACCAGCAAGGCACTTCACGCAGTTATCAACTTTGTGGTGGTGTTCGTGCTGTCCGCTTCGTTTATTGCCTACGCTCCCGACTACATCAAAAAGATAAATGAATTTTCATCAGATATTAGTACCGCTTCACTTGATTTGGGAACAAAAATCATGCTCCCAAACTCTGACAGCGAGGGCAAGGACAGCGTGGACTTGATACGGGACAGCTTATTTTCTATTCAAGTGGAACAGCCGTGGCTACTCTTACAATTCGGGAACAGCAACGCAGAGGAAATCGGGACAAACCGTGTAGAAGCTCTTGTATCGGCAAGTCCAGAGGTCGAGGACGGAAAGACCAGAGAGGAAGTCGTGAAAACAGAAATCGAGGACAACGACAACAACAATCTGACGATACCGCAGGTGGTAAACCGCTTGGGTATGGTGTTCTTCCTATTCATTTTTAATATAGGTATCACAATCTTTGTATTCTTACTGACGGGGATAATGATGTTAAGCCAGATACTTTTTATTATCTTTGCAATGTTTTTACCTATCAGTTTTCTTCTTTCCATGATACCTAGTCAAGAAAATCTGGCAAAGCAGGCAATCGTGAGGGTGTTTAATACCATAATGACACGGGCAGGAATAACGCTCATTGTAACGGTGGCGTTCAGTATTTCCAGTATGTTTTATAACATTTCCACAGATTATCCGTTTTTCATGGTGGCATTCTTGCAGATAGTGTGTTTTGCAGGTATCTTTATCAAGCTGGGCGACTTAATGAGTATGTTCTCACTTAATGCTGGCGACAGTCAAAATATGGGACGCAGGATATTCCGCAGACCATATCTGTTTATGCGACATAGAGCTAGGCGTATGGAAAGACGGCTTGCTGGTGCGGTTACTGCTGGCGGTGTTGCTGGTGCGGTGGCAGGTAGCACGATTTCAAACAGAAAACCGACAAGGAACACAGCCACAAAAGACAGTCGGGGCAATACCTCTACTTCCAGCATGGGACAGCGTGCAGGCTCAAAGGTGGGTGCTGTCTTAGATACGAAAAATAAAGTGAAAGACAAGGCAAATGCTGTCAAAGAAAACATCAAGGATATGCCGACCCAGACCGCTTATGCGGTGTATTCCGCAAAGGAAAAGGCAAAGTCCAGCGTGTCCGACTTTAAGCGTGGCATGGTGCAGGAACAGCAGTCCAGACAGTCGGGGCGTTTGGAAAAGCAGGAACAGCATAAGAAAAATATCGCTGACAAGCGTATGGAGCTTCAAAAGGCACAAGAAGCAAGGCAGGCACAGCGAAAGGCTGACGGATCAGCGACAACGGGAGCTACCCGTCCCCATGAGCGACCAGCCACAGCTTCAAAGCCGAGTGCGGAAAAAATGCAGGAAGTCAAACGCCCTGCCACAGCGACCACTTCAAAAGCAAGTGAGCCAGTCAAGACGAATGTTGTAAAAGAGCGTCCGTTATCTTCTGGTGCTTCTGATAGAAAAGCGACCCAGCCTACACAGATAGTACATAGGCAGAATGTAGAAAAAGTGGTATCGCAGGAAACACGCCAGAATTACACAAAAGACCGCAGGACAAAGGGTCAGCAGACGCAAACCGTCCAAAAGAACCAGCAGACAACAGAGAAAACACGTAACCTTGTAATGAAGAAAGGACAGAAGAAAAAATGAAACTGAAACATATCGCTCTCATTGGCAGTCTGTTTCCTATCCTCTTTTCTCTGGTGCTTTTCTTTGGGGTGTTGATTAGTGCGGACAGCGACGACGAGAACAGCAATTTTTCTTCTGGCATTACGGGTATGAACTTATCCGCAGAAGTCTTGAAACATCAGCCTATGGTAGAAAAATACGCCAGAGAATACGGTATCTCCGAGTATGTCAATGTGCTATTGGCTATCATTCAAGTAGAAAGTGGCGGTACGGCAGAAGATGTTATGCAGAGTTCAGAAAGTCTGGGACTACCGCCCAACTCTTTAGATACGGAAAGCTCAATCAAGCAGGGGTGTAAATATTTTGCGTCCCTGCTTTCTTCTTGCAAAAATCAAGGTATCGACGATTTGAATGTAGCGATACAGTCTTATAACTATGGTGGTGGCTATGTGGGATATGTGGCAGGAAAAGGAAAGAAGCACACTTTTAATCTTGCAGAGAGCTTCGCCCGTGAGAAATCGGGTGGAAAGAAAGTAACCTATACCAACCCGATAGCCGTTGCAAAGAATGGGGGCTGGCGGTATGGCTATGGAAATATGTTCTATGTGGAATTAGTCAATCAATATCTGACCGTGGCACACTTTGATAATGCGACGGCACAAGCGATTATGAATGAAGCGTTGAAATATCAAGGCTGGAAGTATGTGTATGGTGGCAGTAACCCGAACACTTCCTTTGATTGTAGCGGACTTGTGCAATGGTGCTATGGAAAAGCTGGTATCTCTTTACCGAGAACCGCACAAGCACAGTATGACGCAACCCAACATCTTCCACTCTCGCAGGCAAAGGCTGGGGACTTGGTATTTTTCCATTCTACCTATAATGCTGGTTCGTATGTAACCCATGTGGGAATAGTGCGTCCAGAGGGACGAAAGTTAGAAGTAGATTAAAGAAAGGGGGACAGAAAAAAGGGCACTACCCCGTAAGATAACACGGGAAACCACCTGCCTAACCGAAAGGCGAAAGCTGTACGGGAAAATAGCACGGCAGGAAAGCAGAAAGTTGTTCAAAGACAATAGAGCACGACTGAACTGCAAGGTTAAGTGAATATGAGGATAAAACTAGATTTGTTGAATGTGAGTTCCAAACCTCTGTTACGTGTGGACACAGGAAACTTGTCTGAAACCTGTGGTATGAGTAACGCTGAAAATAAATGCCTTTCAGTGGGTTATCAATTAACTCATACGGTACGCTGGAGAACCAGTAGTAACGGAACGAAAGCATATCCGACAATTCACACTAGCCTACTACTTTCGTCAACTGGAGATTACCTAAACTAGAATGCCTACAATGGCTATGCGTAATGCTCTTGTAGTGATAAATCACAAGGCTATGCTAAGTGAGATGACGCTGAAAATCTGGCAAGGTAACGGAGCTTTCATAGTAGTCTGAGAACCCTGAAAAGACAGGGAAAGCCGTAAAATCGGATACGGGAAAACCGTTCACATGGCGAAGGAAAGCAGTCTTAGCGAATTAAAATTAGAAATTGATTAGGGAGGAAAACCTCAAATGAAACCAACAATGGAGATTTTAACCAAATTACAGGAAAATTCAAAAAAGAACCATGATGAAGTATTTACAAGGCTCTATCGGTATTTACTCCGTCCAGATATATACTATGTTGCATACCAACACCTCTACTCCAACAAAGGAGCAGGAACAAAGGGTGTAACAGACGACACAGCGGACGGTTTTAGCGAAATATATATTGAAAATATCATTGAAGCCTTAAAAAATGAAATGTATCAACCAAAACCAGTAAGACGTACATACATCAAAAAATCAAATGGCAAAATGCGTCCCTTAGGACTGCCTGTCTTTACTGATAAGCTGATACAGGAAGCAATACGCATGATATTAGAAGCAATCTATGAGCCTATTTTTTCAGACTACTCTCACGGTTTCAGACCAGCAAGAAGTTGTCATACTGCTCTTGCTCAAATAAAAAAAGAATTTACAGGAGCACGCTGGTTTATAGAGGGCGACATAAAAGGGTGTTTCGATAACATCAATCATGCGGTACTTGTGGAAATTATCAATCAGAAAATTAAAGACGCACGTTTTCTGAAACTCATTCATTCATTCTTAAAGGCAGGTTATATGGAAGATTGGAAATACCACGAAACATATAGCGGTTGCCCTCAAGGTGGTATCATTTCGCCTATTCTTGCGAATATCTACCTTAATGAATTAGACCGTCACGTAATGAAGATAAAGAAAGAGTTTGATGTGGCAACAAAGGCACGATATACACCAGAATATACAAAACTGGTAGGATTACGCCAAAGATTACACAACAAAATTAAAAATAGCAACGGTATAGAAAGAGAAAAGCTGATTGAAGAATATAAAACTGCAACGGCTCAAATGCTCAAACTACCAGCGAAACAATGTGACGACAAGAAAATAAAATATGTGCGTTACGCTGATGATTTCCTAATAGCTGTGAATGGCAATCGACAGGATTGTGAGAAGATTAAGCAAGAACTTACAAAATTTATAAGTACCACATTAAAAATGGAACTTAGTCAAGAAAAAACTCTGATTACACACAGTAATACTCCTGCTCGTTTTCTCGGATATGATGTCAGAGTACGCCGTGACCAGCAGATTAAACCAAAAGGAAAATTCAAAACCCGTTCTATGAATAACAAGGTGGAATTGAGTATTCCATTCAAAGACAAGATAGAAAAATTTTTATTTTCAAATGGAATTGTAAAGCAGAGGTCAGACAATGGGAAATTAGAACCTATACATCGACCACAACTGCTTAATAGGACAGATTTGGAAATAGTGACTATTTATAATGCAGAATTAAGAGGTATCTGTAATTATTATGGATTGGCAAGCAATTTTAACAAGCTAATCTATTTCAATTATCTTATGGAATATAGTTGTTTGAAAACACTTGCAGGAAAGCACCGTTCTAAAGTTTCTAAAATTAGAGCTATGTATAAAGACGGTACAGGCAAATGGGCTGTTCCTTATGAAACTAAAACAGGAATAAAGAAAATGTATTTTGCGAATTATGCTGACTGTAAAGGAAAGAAGTTTACTGATATTGTTCCACAAACAGCTAAAAATTATTCCCATGACGTAACAACGTTAGAAAGTCGCTTAAAGGCGAAGATATGTGAAGTGTGTGGGTGTACGGAAAGTGACAGATACGAAATTCATCATGTAAACAAGGTTAAAAACCTTAAAGGAAAATCAGAATGGGAAAAGATAATGATAGCCAAAAGACGGAAAACAATCGTGGTATGCCACAAGTGTCACATGGCTATACATCATGGCGAAAAGAAATAACCTGTAACGGAGCAAAGATGGAGAGCCGTGTGCATTGAGAAATGCAAGCACGGTTCGGGGAGAGGACTGCACAAACCTACCTTAGAAATAGGGAAAGGCGGTGCTTTCCTACTCTACTATGTAGGAAATAATCAGATGTATCATGCAGGCGACCCGATAGGATATGCAGACCTAAGTAGTAGTTACTGGCAACAGCACTTAATCGGTGCAGGACGAGTAAAACAATAGAAAGGACTTGAAAATATGTTTAAGAAGAATAAGAAGCAGACAGAAAATGTCAAAGAAAAAAAGGTGCGTACTGTTAAGGTAGGCACACATAAGAAAACCGTGATTGCGTTGTGGGTGGTGCTTATCGCAAGCGTGAGCTTTGGGGTGTATAAGAATTTTACCGCTATCGACCAGCACACGACCCATGAAAAAGAAATCATTGAACTTCGTTTGCAGGACACCAACGGGATAGAAAATTTCGTGAAGAACTTTGCGAAGTCTTATTACACATGGAGTAACAGCAAAGAAGCGATTGAAGCAAGGACGCAGGCAATCAGCGGTTATCTGACAAAGGAATTGCAGGACTTGAATGTTGATACAATCAGAACGGATATACCGACCAGCTCCACAGTTACAAATGTGATTGTGTGGAGTATCGAACAGTTGGGAACGGACACTTTTTCTGCTACCTACGAAGTAGATCAGCAGATAAAAGAGGGAGAACAGACAAGCAATGTGAAAGCGACTTATACTGTAAAAGTCCATGTAGACGCTGACGGGGATATGGTAATCGTTCAGAACCCTACCCTTGCACCAGCAATCGAAAAATCAGACTATGAGCCTAAGACACCAGAAGCAGACGCAAGCGTGGACGCTGATACGGTAAATGACGCTACCGCATTTCTGGAAACATTCTTTAAGCTCTATCCAACAGCCACAGAAAAAGAGCTTGCTTACTATGTATCTGGAAATGTGATTGAGCCTATCGGCAGGGACTACCTTTATTCTGAACTGGTAAACCCTATCTTTACAAAGGACGGGGATAATGTGAAAGTTAAAGTAGCTGTAAAATTCCTTGATAATCAGACAAAGGCGACACAAGTATCACAGTATGAGCTTGTGCTACATAAGGATAGCAACTGGAAGATTGTAGGATAAAAGAAAAAGGCTTGCAGTTCTGTATTGATTTGCAAGCCTAAATATATTATTTATACTTCTGGAAAATCCCGACTAATAAAGTATCTATCGCTTCAGCTAATTCAAATCTAACTTTATCTGAGGCAGAAAAAGCGTTTCCTAATTGCAAAGTTGTATAACCGTGAATTATTCCAGTAAGCATATTTAATATTTCAAGTGTTTTGTCTTTGTTAAGACTGCACGATTGGATAAGAGTAGTTAATAATGAAAGATAGTTGTTAAAAATGGTTGCTGTTTCCTCTGTTCCGTGCCACACAGCCCATTGAATTGTTTCATAAACTCCGGGGTGTTCAATCATATAGTTTAGGTATTCGATAGAAACTAACTTAATTGCTTCTTTCCCTATTTTTCCAACGGCAATTTTCATCATTCTTTCATTCATGTCACGCATACCATTATGAGCAACTTCTAAAAGAAGATTATCTAAACTTTCTATGTGATTATATAAAGATGGTGTACGAATGTTTAATTTTTGAGCAACAGCTTTTAACGAAACGTTATTTAATCCTTTTTCATCTGCTAAGTCTGATGTTGCTTTTATTACTGCTTCTTTAGTGGTTTTCATAGTTATGCACCTCATTCAAAATATCATACAAACACAATTCTAGCTAATTGAATTAGTGTAGTCAATAACACAATTAGAAAATTATGATTATTTATTGACTTTCTTACAAAAACATTTTAAAATACTAATTAGATTAGTTAAATGACTATTTGAAATAGTATT
>OHNY01000348.1_pt1 | contig 12353 bp, 10 predicted proteins | sample 1569671 | NCBI WGS metagenome assembly OHNY01 (sample SAMEA3879523, study PRJEB24766) | human gut metagenome | biome: human-associated habitat; feature: feces | place: USA | collected 1985/1987
TAAGAGAATCATCGAGATTTCCCGTCGTCCGGAGTTCCTGGGCAAGATTATCTTCCTGGAAAATTATGACATGCATTTGGCACGTCGCCTCGTTTCAGGTGTGGATATCTGGCTGAACACTCCGACACGTCCGCTCGAAGCATCCGGTACTTCCGGTGAGAAAGCCGAGATGAACGGTGTATTGAACTTCTCCGTTCTTGACGGTTGGTGGTATGAGGGTTACGTAGAAGGCGCAGGTTGGGCATTGACCGACAAGCGTACTTATGAGAACCAGCAATACCAAGACCAATTGGATGCGGCTACGATCTACCATTGCTTGGAAACTGAGATCATCCCGACTTACTACGCTAAGAACAGCAAGGGTTACTCTCCGGACTGGATCCAATATATCAAGAACTCTATCGCCAAGATCGCTCCGGATTATACGATGAAACGTATGTTGGACGATTATGAGGATCGTTTCTATCACAAATTGGCTACTCGTTCCGCTCATATTTCCGCTAACAACTACGAGATCGCTAAGCAATTAGCTGCTTGGAAAGAGGAAGTTGCGCAACATTGGGATAGCTTCCAAGTGGAATCTTTCACTTGCGACCAAGATTTGACGGTGAATGGCCCGGTTGTAGGAAAAGAATACAACTTCAATTTGGTAATCGACCGTCATGAACTACAAGGTATGTTAGGTGCTGAAATGGTTGTCATGAAGGAAGATCCGGAGAAACACACGCTGTCACCAATCAATACCGCTCAGTTCGAGTTGATGAAGGAAGAAGGCTCCAAGTTATTCTTCAAGTTAACGACCACTCCTTCCGAGGCTGGTAACCATAAGATAGGCTTCCGTGTATATCCTGTAAACAAGGAGTTGCCTCACCGTATGGACTTCGCTTATGTACGTTGGATTCAGTTATAATCGGCAACAAGTAAAACAAATAATCAAGAAAGAGGATGCGTCATGCACCCTCTTTTTTTATGCCATACCCAGCTATGCTTTACAGCGACTAAAACCTATGGTTACGAGCCGTAATGCATAGGGTTTCATATAGTCCGTTGAATACCCATGAATTAAAAAAAGGAAGCCACACGACAGGCAGCTTCCTTTTTCAATAGGATACGAATATTTTCAAGCTTAGAAAGCGTAGTCCAAACTTAATCCGAACACCTTGTTGGTGCGGCTATACACATTCTGCCCAGGAAGTCCCGTGCCGCAGTAGTTGTCCATCTTCTTGGTATAATCGTGGTAAGTTGTCCACATATATCCCACGTTCAAAGCCATTTTTTCGCTCAACATCACTTTAGCACCAAAGCCCAGCGAATAAGAATCGCAGGAGAAACTAACATCACTTTGGAAATTATCAGACAAACCATAATCTGTAATTTGAGCGCCACCGCTAATGGTCAATCTCTTGACAACATCCCACTCTATACCAAACAGATACTCATTCGTACCTCTTTCCAGTTCCTTCTGCTTTCCACCGGCCATTCCCGCCTTCTTATCATCGAAGAAGTGATACTCAACAGAAGCCTTCAACATGGGCAAAAACCGATAAGAAGCTGCCACCGAAAGCATGGAAGGAATATCGTTCGGCGTATTTACACCATGCTTATAAGGGCCAACCAAACCTTCCGCACTGTCGGGATAATCCAACTTCTTGGTATTGTTTTCGATGTTCAAGTTCGTCTTAAACTCATATTTAGCTCCGAAATTCAATTTGCCAAATTTAGCATCTACACCAATAATAGGCGTCAACCCCCAACCTGTCTGGTCGCAATCCAAAGCCAGGTTCATTAAATCTGCTCCACCAAAATTCTGTTTTAATTTTGCATCCAGATACCCGTCATAGTTTCCTGAGAAATAGTTCATCCGGCCTCCGGCAAAGGCAGAAAGCCAATCCGTGATCTTGTATGACAGGCCAAGTTGTAGGGAATAAATATACTGTTTTCCGTCCATCGCACTGTTAATAGTATACATATCCGGCGTGACGATGGGACTTTGACCGCCAGTCTTTATATATTTCGCTACACTTTCCTGGAAGATACCGGCCATAGCAGCCGATTCGAACATTGGCAGACCATCGTCAAACGAAGCCTTACCACCTCCACCCGTAATGGCAAAGAAACCGGAGATCGTCCAATCACCTTTTTTGTAAGCCGCAAAAACACTCGGAATCACGGGAGCGGCAGCCTTTCCTTTGTAATACTTTTTATAGGGAACGTCGCTCACTGTCGGCACCTTATTCACTGGGTCGAAACCATTGTATGTACTGAAAGAGGCATCGATATCCCGGGTCTGGAAAGCACTTTGGATACTCACACCAACGCGGAAACCGTCTGTCGGCAAAAAAGAAAGACCCGCCGGGTTTGACAAAGCGCCGTCTATATCAATTGCAGCACCTCGCGAAAGTGACCTTAAAAAGGCTGCATGCTGATTCGTATTCGTCAAATATCCTCCAGCGAAAGAAACCAAAGGCATCATCATCAATGCCGCACCTAATACTACTTTTTTCTTCATGTTTTACTTTTCTTGATTACAAAACGGTCGCAAAGATAAATACTTTTTTCAAACACTGCACACTTTTAATAAAAATGTGCCGCACAAAACAACAAATACTGTGCAAACACATAAGACTAATTAACAATAGAAGAGCTGCAAAGGTAGTAACGTGAAATCATGTATTAGTTATAATCAGCAAGAATCATCCTAACCTGAAAAGAATATATACAGCAAGTACTAAAGAAGATATACTTACTTTACCCAAAAAGATATACTACAAGTGCCAAGTAAGTATAACTTCTATTTTTCCGAAATAAATCGTATATTTGTCTCTATAACTTAATTCTTTAAACCGTATAGATAAAATGAAAAGACTAGCATTACTCGCGGCTCTCTTACTGCCGCTATCCATGGCTTTCGCCCAACAGAACGTAGGATTCAAGACCGATAAGGTAGAACCTCTCGTGATCAACCCAGACAATAGCGTCACTTTCTATGTAGAAGCCCCAAAGGCGAAGTCTGTTTCCGTAAAAGGCGACTGGGAAGCCAGCGAGGGCAATGGCCAGATGACGAAAGGGAAAAACGGTACATGGAGCTATACGACTCCCCCACTGCCATCCGAAATGTACACCTATCGTTTAAATATAGATGGTATTTACAACATCGCCCCAAACAACCCATTCTCTTGCCGTGACGTAGGCACCTTGTTCAGCCTGTTCTATATCAACGGGGGAAATGGTGATTATTATCAAGTACGTGACGTACCTCATGGCAATGTTACAACCACTTGGTATCACTCGGACATCCTCGGGAGCGAACGAAGACTTAGCGTTTATACGCCTCCTTTTTACGATAAGAACATCCAGTCTTATCCCGTTCTGTACCTGTTACATGGCAGTGGCGGCGACGAGAACGCTTGGCTGGAGCTTGGCCGTACCGCCCGTATCATGGATAACTTGATTGCCGAAGGCAAGATACAGCCAATGCTTGTCGTTATGCCAAACGGTAATCCCAGCAAGCAGGCCGCTCCCGGCGAAACGCCCGATAACCTGAATTACAAGCCGGCCATGAGCAACAGCTTCACCGGTTATAAGGATGGCTCGTATGAGAAGAGTTTTACCGAGATCATTCATTTCATCGATAACCGTTATCGTACGATCCCGGATAAGCGACACCGGGCCATAGCCGGACTTTCGATGGGTGGTTTCCATACATTATATATATCATTGAATTATCCGGACTATTTTAACTATATAGGACTTTTCTCCGCCGGACTCAGCGCCAATGGTGTAGACCCGAATAGCCCGATGTACACGAATCTCGACGAGAAATTAGGGAACCTCAAGAGATCCGGTTATCAATTGTTCTGGATCGGTATCGGAAAGACCGATTTCTTATACGACGCAAACCAGCAATTCCGCCAGCGAATGGATAGCCTAGGTATGAAATACCAGTACGTAGAATCCACCCGAGGACATATCTGGGCCAATTGGCGGGCTTATCTCCTCCAATTCGCTCCTATGCTTTTCAAATAAAAGACATGAGCAGATGAATCTTAATATACCGCAATACGACTTCTATAAACACAAATACGGCGATGAGCTACTTATCGACGTCGTTCCCTTGAACACGATCAAGAAGTATCTCAAGGAACAACCCGTACATATATTGACGTATTACGATATAACATTGATCACTAGCGGGGAGGGAGAATTCCTTATCGATCATCAAGCGAACCGGGTAAAGCCTCAAGATATTATCTTTACCCGGCCCGGCGAAATACGTAAATGGGACGATAAAACGATACAAGACGGATTCGCTCTTATCTTTGAGGAAGAGTTCCTGCTCTCTTTTTTCAATGATCCGGCATTTCTCCGGAACCTCTCTTATTTCCATACGGAAAGACGGTCTTCCAAGCTCAGTCTCGACAAGAAAGCCTATGGCCGCATCTCCGAGTTGATCTCGGAGATCGATAAAGAGATCAAGGACTATCAGTCGAAAGACAAACACTTGCTCCGGGCCTTGTTGTACGAGACATTAATGTTGCTCAACAGGCTATACGCTAGCTCGAACGCTTTACCTCCAGACACAAACGCCCGATCTAAAAGCATCTATGTAGACCGATTTATCGAGTTAGTAAACCATTCCTTCAAGCAAGATCATTCCATCCGGAGCTATGCCGATCGGCTTTGCATCACCCCGAACTATCTGAATGAGATCGTGAAAAACGCTACGGGTATCAGCGCAAAACAATATATCTTAAATAAAATACTGATCGAGAGTAAACGGCTATTGACTTATACAGACTTGCCTATATCCGCCATAACGGAAGCTCTAGGTTACGAGGATCCATCCTATTTCATCCGTCTATTTCGTTCCCAAACAAACATGACCCCGCTAAACTATCGCAGGAATACAAAACCGTAAAAAGTACTATTTCCTCCTTTATACGTATTATACGAACTCCATTCGGTATGTCTAATTTTGCCTCTATCAATAAATAAAGCATCATGAGACAATACAAATCATGGATAGCGGCTCCCATATTAGGAAGCACGTTATCCACTAACGCACAACAAAAGAATATGGAGAACAAAACATTAAACGAGAACATCCCGGAGATGATCATCTCCCTTGAAAAAGAGGCCCTAGCCTCGACCGACCCGATGGCATTCGTAGAGCTTTCAGACACCGACGTGATTTACTTCGATCCTTCCCTAGAGACGAAAATAGAGGGATTGGAACAACTGCGCACTTATTATAAAGGTATGCAACTTCCTCCGGCGGATCATTTCGACATGATCCGCCCGATCGTACAAGTCACGCAAAACATAGCGGTTCTCACGTTCAACCTTGATTGCTACTTATCCGACAAGGTAATAAAATGGAACTGCACCGAGGTTTACAGACGCAACCCCGACAACCAATGGAAGATCATACAAACCCACTGGTCTTACGTGAAACCGATAGATTAAGGTTAAAACATTTGCCGCTTTCTGAACCAAAACGGTTCGCAAAATGTATTATATAGACTATTCACTAAACACAAATTATATGATACGGAATTTACTGAAAGCGGCAAATGCGCTTACATTTAGCACGATGTTCCTGTTACTCCTCGCCGGATGCAACAAGAACACGATTATTTTTGAGGATGGAACAACCCCAAACGGCTCTTCGGGAAACGAGGACCCGGGAAACAGTACGTTGGTGACTTTCAACGCCTCCGTGGAGGGCCGGAACCTATTACGTTCCATGTCTCCCATGAATAAAGGGATACAAAGCAGGGTTTATGTCTTCGACAGCAACGCCGGAACCAAGGGAAGCCCCGAGGCGTCAGGTCTTTACATAACCTCATCTCCCGGGGTGTTAACAGGAAGTGACGGATATAAAATGTTTCTCTCCAATGGCACTTATAATTTCTACGCCGTATCCGACAATTTCTCCACGATTCCCCCGACATTCACGAGTGGCGTATCCGAACCCCTCTTCAACGGTATCGATTATCTTTGGTGGAGCGCCATACAACAGGATGTAAATAGCTCCCAAATCAATATACCGATTGTTTATGGGCATGTGGCTACCCAAGTCGTAGTAGAATTAACCGGCGGTGAAGGCATCACGATCAACCAACTGGTCTCCGCCATGATCACTCCTCCTGTGGTTGGGGCTACCATGGATCTGGGCACAGGTGTCATCACTCCTGCTACCGCCTTCGGAAAAGCGGACAAGATGGGCATAAACGGATTAACCGCCCAATATATCATGTTGCCGATAAGACATACGGCTCCTATGACTCTCACGCTGGAAATATCCGCCGACAATGAAAACAGTACCCGCACCTATACCACCCAGATCCCTCTTCCGGATGGCGAGTTGAAAGCGGGAAACTCTTATTTATTTAAAGCGGTAATCAACGGTAATTCGGTCACTTTGGCCAGTGTCAACGTAAAAGACTGGACAGATGTGGACGAGACAGGAAAGCCCCTTTATCCGACCCAGAATTAAAGTCCGGTTCCTATTTTCCGTATCAATGAATATTGGTACGGAAAATATGCCTATATTTACCCCGTCACCTCTAAAAACAATACGAATATGATTGAGATTCCCGAATCCGCCACCATTGGCAAACAGGCTAGCGAAACGCTAAAGGGTAAACGGATAGCGCATGTTATCGAGTCGAACAGTCCTCACCGTTTCACGTTCTATAATGGCGATCCGGCGGAATACTCCAATAGGCTGGTAGGACGAACGGTCCTAGGCGCCCAAGGCTATGGCGCATTCGTGGACATCCTTATGGACGCGGATACCCACCTCTTAATCGGAGACGGAACCAATATGCGTTATTATACCTCCGCGGAAAAGGCCCCGAAGAAATATCAGCTTATGATCGTATTCGAGGACGATTCGTTCCTAGCTTTCACGGTTTCGATGTATGGTTCCATCTACGCTTTCAAAGGCGAGTTTGACAATCCCTATTACCAAGGTAGCATCCATAAGCTATGTCCGTTGGACGAGAGATTCGATAAAGCCTATTTTATCAGTCTCATCCGGAATCTCAAGAAAGATATATCCGCGAAGGCGTTACTCGCCACCGAGCAACGTATTCCGGGCCTAGGCAACGGAGTCTGCCAAGATATCTTGTTCAATGCCCGGATCTCCCCGAAACGAAAAATATCGACTTTATCAGAAGAGGATATAGACCGCCTCTTCAACACCGTGAAATCCACACTGGAAGAGATGACTTGCCGAGGAGGCCGGGATACGGAGAAGGATCTATACGGCGCCTTAGGCAATTACCGCACGATCCTATCGAAGAACACCTACCATGACCCTTGCCCCATCTGCGGCGAACGGATACAGAAAGAGGCTTACCTCGGAGGCAGCATTTACTATTGCCCGCATTGCCAGCCTAGTGCGGTAAATTAATAATAGATCCGCATAAGCAGGGATCGGAATACGTCCTATCGCAATGATACATAATATATTTATCTCCACCAGATAAAATATTACTCTATCAAACAAGCATCACCCAAATTAAATTCATACTTTTGTCTGATTGAATATTATATACTAATTAAGCAATGCAAACGACAGCGAAGAAATGTAACCATGGGGCTAATATACGCCGGTGGAGAGAATGGCGTAATGTAAATCAAGACGTTCTTGCGGAAGAAATAGGAGTATCGCAGGCGACCCTCTCTGGCTATGAGAAAAAAGAGACGTTGGAACAGGAGATCTTGGATAAGATCGCCGTAGCCTTGAACATTCCGGTGGAAGCCATTACGGAACTTGATAACGCTGCGTCTATTAATATTGTCTCTAGCACCTTATATGATAAAGCAGGTTCAATATTTAATAATCCGACATTCAATCCGATCGATAAAGTTATCGAACTATACAACGAGAAAAACGCCTTATATGAGCGAATGCTAAAAGAGAAAGACAGCGTAATCGAATTACTGAAGGAAATAGTAAAGGACAAGATGTAAGATTTGTCCCAGCAAATCGCAGCTAATATATATAATTTGTCGCCTTGTTGTAGAGACGTAGCGTGCTGCGTCTCATCCCCTCGAAATGGAAACTTTAAGATTCTATCAGGATAGTGGGATATATAGCATATGTCTCTACAACGGTAGGGACTCAAAAGATAAGTAATACGCTCAAATTGACAATATGACAATATGTAATCTGAAGCCCCGGAGAATCGTTTTTTCCGGGCAAAGGTACATGCTGTTACCAAATACGAGAAAAAATATCAGCAATCAATTGTATTATAGCACTTTGCTTAAATATACCCTTTCATTCTAGCGAGATTAATTCATCCTATCTCCTATTTATGCAGGAGAAAGGTGCTTTTCATACGGATGCATCGTCCATTCCTATAGGTTGCGTACCCAATTCCTACCGTATGTATCGCCAAACACATACGGTAGCGTTGCCTAACACTGGCTTTCGCGTTACCTAATCCCATTACTTTCGTCTCCCAACAGAGATATTCATGCAAAAAAACAGGGTAAAATGGATAATTTGAACATAAAGCACTCCCTATTTCTTCTATTCGCAAAAAGGCCCTGTCATCATAATCCCGGATTTTCAAACAAAACGTCAAGGTTATCGCATTTTCGCTTACAACATCATTGAAGCCAACCGCAAAACAGATTGCCGCCCCCTGCTTTTGCGAGTGTTTTACAAACATAGAGTTTTGCAGGTGAGCCGTCATTCTTGATAAGTGAGGAAAAAGAAAAAGCCCTGTAATTTTTAAATTACAGAGCTTTACTTTATTTTGCTTTCTTTGAAAGCGGTCCGGACGGGACTCGAACCCGCGACCCCATGCGTGACAGGCATGTATTCTAACCAGCTGAACTACCGAACCTCTTTTCTTTTATCGCTATCTCTCTCGATTGCGGTGCAAAGGTAAGTATTATTTTTAAATCTGCAATAGCTGACGCAAAAAAATATCATATTTGATAGTAAAAATATCTGGAGAGACCTCAGAAGCTACATAATTATGCCGCCCCTATCCCCTTCCCGATCACACCAGTTTATCACAAATACATTTCATTTTGGAACTTTTCAATCGCCATTCATAATTATGTAATGATAATTTGTTACTTTTGCGACTCAATATAAATGCTTAACAACAATGGACGTTGCCATTATTAAATATAATGCCGGAAACATCTACTCGGTAGATTACGCTTTGAAGCGGTTGGGCGTTACCCCGATCATCACGGCTGATCCGGAATTATTAAATAAAGCGGATAAGGTTATCTTTCCCGGAGTAGGTGAAGCTTTCACGACCATGGAGTATTTAAGGGAGCATAAATTGGATCAGGTGATCTTGAACCTAAAGCAACCGGTACTCGGGATATGCCTCGGCATGCAATTGATGTGCATGCGTTCAGAGGAGGGAAACGCGGATTGCTTGGGGATCTTCCCTACGGAAGTGAAACGTTTCATTCCGCGAAAGCATGAGGACAAGGTTCCTCACATGGGTTGGAATACTTTGACAAACGTTAAAAGCGGCCTATTCAATGAGCGATTGGAGAACAAATTTGTTTACTTCGTACATAGTTATTATGTACCTGTAAATGAATATACGGCGGCTACGACCGATTACATCCTTCCGTTCAGCGCCGCTTTACATAAGGACAACTTCTACGCGACACAGTTCCATCCGGAAAAAAGTGGATCGGTAGGAGAGGTTATATTGAAAAACTTTTTAAAGATATGATTGAGCTTATTCCCGCTATAGATATAATAGATGGCAAATGCGTCCGGTTGACGCAAGGAGATTACGCGACCAAGAAGGTTTACAACGAAGATCCTCTGGAGGTGGCCAAGATGTTCGAGGGTAACGGCATCCGGCGTTTGCATGTGGTAGATTTGGATGGAGCCCGTGAAGGACGCATCATCAACTACCGTATCCTTGAGCGGATAGCGACCCGGACTTCCTTGATCATTGATTTCGGAGGGGGCTTGAAACAAGAGGATGATCTGGAGATCGCCTTCGAAAGCGGCGCCCAGATGGTAACCGGAGGCAGTATCGCCGTGAAGAACCCGGAAATGTTCACCTCTTGGATCAGCAAGTTCGGTAGCGAGAAAATCATATTAGGGGCCGATGCCAAAGAAAAGAAGATCGCCATCAGCGGTTGGGAGGAAACGACCAGCCAAGAGTTGGTTCCTTTTATCAAAGGATATTACGACAAGGGGATTACCAAGGTGATCTGCACGGATATCGCACGGGATGGTATGCTGCAAGGCCCGGCTATCGATTTATATAAAGAGATACGGGACGAGATCCCCTTCCTTTATATCATAGCGAGCGGTGGCGTAAGCTCGATCGAGGATATTGAGAAATTATCTGAGGCTGGGATTCCCGCTGTCATTTTCGGCAAGGCCATTTATGAGGGGAAGATCCAGTTGAAAGATTTACTTCGTTTTACTTGAAATAATAAAATAGATATATGCTAGCCAAGAGAATTGTTCCCTGTCTGGATATAAAGGATGGAAAGACCGTAAAAGGCATCAACTTCGTGAACTTTCGCGACGCTGGAGACCCCGTGGAGTTGGGCGCCCAGTACAGCCGTGAAGGGGCCGACGAATTAGTGTACTTGGATATTACCGCCTCACACGAGGGGCGAAAGACTTTCACCGAGTTGGTAAAACAAGTGGCGGCCCATATCAGCATCCCTTTTACCGTGGGTGGAGGTATCAACGAATTGAAGGACGTGGATCGTTTGCTTAGCGCTGGCGCCGATAAGGTCTCGATCAACTCGGCGGCTTTACGTAACCCGGCATTAATCGAGGAGATCGCCAAGAACTTTGGTAGTCAGGTATGCGTAGTCGCTATCGACGCTAATTTTGAGAACAATGACTGGCTATGCTATCTAAACGGAGGGCGTGTCCCGACGGATAAGTATTTGTTTCAATGGGCCTCGGAAGCGGAAAGCCGTGGCGCCGGCGAGATCCTTTTCACCAGTATGACGCACGATGGCGTAAAAGACGGATACGCGAACGACGCTCTGGCTACCTTGGCCGATACGTTGCATATCCCGGTTATCGCCTCCGGTGGAGCGGGAAAGATGGAACATTTCCGGGATACGTTTTCCAACGGGAAAGCGGGCGCGGCTTTAGCGGCCAGCGTTTTCCATTTCGGCGAGATACGGATTAGCGACTTGAAGCAATACCTCAAGGACGAGGGGATCAATGTAAGGATATAACACATTATATATAAAGATGAAATTAGATTTCGAGAAAATGGGCGGATTAATACCCGCTATCGTACAAGACAACAACACGAGTAAGGTATTAATGTTGGGCTTCATGAATCAAGAAGCTTATGATGAGACAGTAAGTACGGGTAAGGTTACATTCTTTAGCCGCACGAAAAACCGTTTGTGGATGAAGGGAGAGAGTAGCGGAAATACGTTGCAGGTAGTTAGCATCACGGCGGATTGCGACAACGATACATTATTGATCAAGGCGATTCCAGCCGGACCGGTTTGTCATACGGGAGCGGATCATGTTCTTGAAATACTTGCAGAACTTCATCGAGCGTCGCCGTCAAGAAATGCCGGAAGGTTCCTATACGACTACCTTATTCCAGAAAGGCGTGAATCGCATGGCCCAGAAAGTCGGCGAAGAAGCGGTAGAGACCGTTATCGAGGCGACCAACGGAACCGAGGACGGCTTCATCTATGAGGCATCCGACTTGGTTTACCACTTAATCGTATTATTGACAAGCAAGGGACTTCGTCTGGAAGACCTCGCCCGTGAATTAAAGAAAAGACATAAAGGTTGATAAATTCTATGGAAGAAGATATTCTACTCAAATTAGAGAACGTGGAGATATGCCGTGAGGAAAACAGGGTATTACACGACGCATGCCTCACGCTTCGTAACGGAGAGTTCGTATATGTGATCGGGAAGGTAGGCTCCGGTAAAAGCAGCCTGCTCAAGTCCTTGTATTGCGAGATACCGATCTTGCGAGGCGAGGCACGTATCATGGATTACAACCTCACCAAGATGAAGCGGAAGGATATCCCTTATTTGCGTAGGAAACTAGGTATCGTCTTCCAAGATTTCCAATTGTTGACCGACCGTTCCGTCTCCAAGAATCTGGAATTCGTGCTGAAAGCCACCGGATGGAAAAAGAAAAGCGAGATCAAGGAACGGATAGACAACGTGCTCCGTCAGGTAGGCATGCAAGACAAAGGCTATAAAATGCCGCATGAGCTATCCGGCGGGGAACAACAACGTATCGTTATTGCCCGTGCCCTTCTGAACAACCCCAAGTTGATACTGGCGGATGAGCCGACCGGCAACTTGGACCCGGAGACGAGCGGACAAATCGTAC
>OHNY01000357.1_pt1 | contig 12229 bp, 12 predicted proteins | sample 1569671 | NCBI WGS metagenome assembly OHNY01 (sample SAMEA3879523, study PRJEB24766) | human gut metagenome | biome: human-associated habitat; feature: feces | place: USA | collected 1985/1987
GTCCGTTTCGTGGCGGACAAGGCGCTTCAATTGGTAAATACGAGCCATGCCACTACCCGAGGCGAAAATAATGTCGATTTTATCCTGGCAGCAAAGGGCGACGGAGAAGGTGACGATGACGGAAATAGCGGTAGCGGTGGAAACAGCGGCGGAAGCGGAGAAGCTCCGGACCCGGCAGCTTAATCTTTAAAACAGCGCCGCATGGATATTACGGAGTGATTTCTACAGTTACTCTCCATGCGGTTTCTGTTTTCTTCTACATTTATTTTTTAATTCTCAATTTTCAATCCTCAATTTATTAAAATGCTTGATAAAATCATAGAGATCATTATAACGATCCTGCCCTTTCTGGGCAGTAACCGCAAAAAGCGCAAAGTAATGGCGCAAGAAGTAAAAGAGTTCAGCGAACTGGTGAAAGACCAATATACTTTTCTGATGCAGCAGTTGGAGAAAGTGTTGAAGGATTATTTCGACCTTAGTTCGAAAGTGAAAGAGATGCACGCGGAGATTTTCTCGTTGAGAGGACAGCTGACGCAAGCTGCGGCTCTGCAGTGTAGCAGCAGGGAATGTGTGCAACGAGTACAGATGGTCACAGAAACGGAGGGATGAATTTATGCGAACCATCAACTTGATTGTGATCCACTGTTCCGCCTCAAGGGAGGATAGGAATTTTACGGAAGATGATTTGGAAGTGTGCCACCGTAGGCGTGGTTTCAACGGGACGGGTTATCATTTTTATATCCGCAAAAATGGAGATATAAAGACCACCCGTGAGATTGAACGAATCGGTGCGCACGCAAAAGGACACAAATTATATAGTATAATTTATATATCCTGTTACTAAAATAGTTATATTTGCATCATTATTATTAGAATAATCTGAATATGAAGGCAATACTATTAGTAAGAGTTTCTACAAAAGCACAAGATTTCGACGAACAGGAACGAGAAATTTACAATATGGCTATCAAAGACGGCTATTTACCGGAGTGCATAATTCCTGTATGTGAAAAGGAATCCGGTATAAAGTTGGCAGAAGAAGAGCGTGCAGGATTAAACAAAATGAAAGAATTGATTGAAGAAGATAATGATATAAATTGTGTGTACTGTTGGGAAGTATCAAGAATTGCTAGAAGAAAGAAAATAAACTTCTCTGTATTGGATTATCTCACAACTCATAAAATACAGTTAGTAGTCAAGAATCCGTCTATACGGCTATTTAAAGATAATGGAGATATAGATGAGGGTGCAGAAATGGTATTCACTTTATTCTCCCAAATGGCAGAATCAGAAATGCGTACTAAACTAGCCAGGTGGAAACGTACAAAAGATGCTAAACGCAAAGAATCTATATATACTGGTGGCTGGATTTTATATGGATATACGGTAGATGAGACAACGAAGAAACTAATAATAGACGAGAAACAGGCAAATATAGTAAAGACGATATTTGCTTTATATTTGACAGGGAAATATAGTTATGGTAGTCTAGCTAAAGAACTAATGCAAACAGGGCTATTAGTAGGTTATACTTTGCTTACTGCTAGAAAATTTATATCATTAACTTTAAACAATTTAGCTTATGCAGGTTTGCCTTCTTCTACCAATAAACGTAATAATGTCAAGACGGAAGGAAATATATATCCTCAGTTAGTAACATTGGAAATGATAAATAAATGTAAAGAGATAGCCAAGAGTAATACAAACAAACCTAAAAAACAGTATAATAACTATTATTTCGGTAAAGGATTATTGAGATGTCCTTACTGTGGTGGAATAATGGTTGCAAAGAAAAATAACAATACATATCATTGTCAAGAATGTACTAACGGATTTTGGATACAGATAAATTTAGTTGACAGCATACTTTGGCATAGTTCTATTGCGCTTTATGCAACTAAATTAGCACATAAGGATGATGAAGATAGAAAACAATATTACTGTCAACTCGCAATATGTGACAGTAAAATTAAAACTTCTGAATCGCGAATTAAAGCAATGCAGGAAAGAGCGGAGGTAATAGAATATAAAGCTTATGTGGAGGGTACTCTATCAATAACGAAAGCTGATTCTTTTATTAATGAACTCAATAATAAAATAGACAGAGAAAGAAAAGAATTGAATAAGTGGATGAATGATAGGGCTACTATTCAAGGTCTGTTAATTGAGGTGAGTAGAGATGACAAGGTAGTAAACTTAGATAAAGTAGCAGAAATAAAGGATGACAAAACAAGGTATGATATTATTCACGAAGTTTTTGATTGTGCTTTTATAGACAGAATTGAACAGTATAAATATACAATTTCAATATATCCAAAGCTGTGGAATCATCCACTTCAATACACTTTGAATACGAAGAAAAATACTGTCTTTACAGATGTCACAGAAGATATTCACCAACACTTAATAGGGAAAAGACATTCTTTTATAGACGACATAGAAGTTTTGCCAATATCAGAAGAGATTAAATGCTACGAAGAAAGGTTTAAGGCGGTAAGGAACAAAGAGAAAAACCGTTATTATAATGTAAAATATTGCAGAGAACATAAAGAAGATAATGCTAGAAGACAAAGGGAATACAGAGCTAGGCAAAAGGCTTTAAAAGTAAAAGATAATCAAGGGGAATAGAGGTATCTATGCCCACACTTTATTAATACTTCTAGTCGTTTTTTTTAGTTTGTGGCAGGAACTTTAAGCCAGTTTCCTAGAAACTTGCTACTTTTGTTCATGAGAAACAATCTCGACTGATAACATAGTTGTAAATATTATATTCAGATAGTTATAAAGTGAAAATTTGATGGGTAGTGGAAAAATTTCGATGTCCTCATATTCAACCCGATATGGTCAGATTTTTCCACTACCATAGAAATATAAGATAAACATGGAAATAGAACAAATAAAGCTCAATGGTGACGAACGTCTGATTGATGCGCTTAAATCAAGGGGATATAAAGATATACCAAGTAACGTTATTCTTGACAAGACATTAACAGGGATAGGTGCTACTTATGCAGAGTTACATTCATACCGTAATTCAATCATTATTGAACCCAATGTTCCAGTTATTGTGGGTAAAACTGCAAAGAATAGTGATTGGTTGGCTGTTTACAGCAATACGACAGTGGCACAAATAAAAAAGTATCTGAAAAGAGCTGATGTCAAGTACAAGAAGATTCTAACTACCCCCGAAGGATTTAAGAAAGTTAGGAAAGCAGCAGACAAGTCTTACAGTCTAATTCAAGAGACATATTTCTGTTTATTTGATGAGTGTGAGAAGTTGACGCAAGATTGTGACTATCGAGCAAGTATTTTACAGCCAGTCTACGATTTTTTCGACTTTAAAGAGAAAGCATTTGTATCTGCAACTCCATTGGAAGTGTCACACCCTGCATTTGAAGGGCAAGGGTTTAAGAAGCTGGAAATTGTTCCTCAATATGATTATAGGAAAGATTTACATTTGATTGTAACTTCAAGTTATGAAAGAACAGTTCGAAAAGAAATTCAACGACTAAAAGATAGTCCATGTGTTTGTATATTCCTCAACTCCGTAACTGGAATTAATGAATTAGTTAATTCTCTGCATTTAGAGGAAGAAAGCCGTATCTTTTGTTCAGAAGATGGGGTTGGAAAGTTGAAAGACGTAGGCTTTACTAATGCCGTATCGTCAATAGATTATCCATTGGCAAAATACAATTTCTTCACATCAAGATTTTATTCAGCAGTTGATATTGAATTGAATGTGAAACCCGATATTCTGATACTTACTAATCTGAATAATGCTGTATATACAACCGTTGATCCATACACCGAAGCAATACAGATTCAAGGACGATTCAGAAGAATGTTTGAGGATAAACAGACATTTAATAGTTTGACGCATATAACAAATACCCGTGATTTGGGAGCTTTATCACGTGAAGAACTGGATAGACAAATAGAGGAGTATAAAACTACTTATCAGTCTCTCATTGAAAGATATGATAAAACAACGAATTCAGCCCGTAAAACATCTCTAAGGCAACAGCTTAAACAAATCTGTGAGGATTACTTATTGGATGAACGATTAAATATTGATTATTTTGGTATAGATAATAAGTATAATGAGGAACGGGTTAAAAGCTATTATCAATCAGGAGAGAAGTTGTATGCTGCTTATGAAGCAACTAAGTTCTTTCGAGTTAATTACGAAGAAAGACAAGAAATAATCGGAGAAGATGATATATTTAGAATAAAGAAAGCTCCAAATGAGAAAGAGCGTATTCGTATATTTGCCACAAAACTAATCAAGTTGAATGAACAATACAAGGAGAATCCAAGTCTTGACAAGCAGTTTTTTCTAAAACTACTTCATGATTCATGTGATTTTGCAGATTTAATCATTGAAGCATACGAAGTTATACCGTTTGAATTGAAAAAGCAAGTGATATGGGATTGTTGTAATAAAAAGAATCTGGAAATAGCTTTGAAAGACCAAAAGAATGAGAATAAACGTTTTTCTCCAGAAGTTCTACGGGATATAGAATCATCTTTTAGATCATACATAGGACATAATATAGCTAAGGAAGAAACTAAAAAGATGTTTGCTGACATTTACAGTAGGCATTATATACTTCATAATGAAACAGGCATTACATCAAAGGTAAATCAGCAAACTATTTGCGAATATTTTGAAGCAACACCACAAAATAAGAAGAAACCGAATGAGTGGAAAATCAAATGTATGTTGCCCCAATATGCTGCATTGGTAAGTTAGTTTTTATCTGTTAATACAGTAGGTACAAAAATAGCCGCAAGCGAGTACACTTACAAATGTGCTCAACTGCGCCTTTTTTGTGTCGATATATTATTTCCTCTTGTAAGAAGGTGGCAGCTTTATTTTTGCCAGTCGCTCGAATAGTTCGGGGTATTTCTTTCTTAAATAATCTCTGTCTATTTTGATTGTTACTTTGCGATGAATAATATGCTCTGTTGTTTCATCTGTAAGGGTGGTACTTGTGTCAGGTGCTATTGGGATTCTTGTCTCAATCATGGGATTTTAAATAAAATATTTTTCTAATGTGGTTAATCTGTATTCTTTGTTTCTGATAGCCTTGTGTCTGTAACCATACACCAATATGGACTTTATTATCTCTGATTCCGTGTTTCAAGGCTAATTCACGTAATTCTTGATAGGTATATACTTCTGACATGGTAGGTAATATGAAGAAATTTTCATAACCACAAGCGGTAGGGCAGACGTCAAATTGCCCTACTTTTTATGGTTATGCTACAAAAATGAAAAAGGTCGTCTAATACTGGTATATAGGCGACTGCAATAAAATCTATCAGACATGGCTTTATCTATGGGAGATTGTGAAAAAGGTAAATTACCGTATTGGTAGTAATTGGGAAATGGAGATAATAAGCCCTCAATGTAATACGGTAATCCTTCCTTCATGGAATACACAAATTTACGAATAATTGGGGAAGCTAAAAAATGAATGATACTCATTCTTTAAACATTGGTTGTATGATTGTGCCACATCCCGTAATGGTTTAAAATAGTTCCATTTGTAGAAAATAGAAAGATATGCGTGCAATAAAGTACAGGTACTTATATATAATCCCCCCCTACCTATAAAAATAAGAGCTTAAATATATATCAGCTTACTTCTCCTATGATTTACTGAATTGAAAGTTACGTACGAATGAGTAGAGTAGTTCTAACGTCCCCCGAGGGTAGTTGGAGAGAAACGAAATATATTTCAATCCACGTAATCAATTTATAAATCATTTAAAATCTTATTCGTTATGAGAAATTTACAAATTATTGGTAATGTGCCACAGGTAAGAAGGGAAAGTAACTTTGGTGAATATGCAGAAGAAGCGGTAATAATCGAAGAACAACCAAAAGTTAAAAAAGAGAATCCTCATTTCTTGGAAGCTAATACATTAGAGGTAACAATGCAACATTTAAAAGAAGATTGTATTACACCCGTATTTGCTAAAGATAATGAGCTTACAATTCCTCACCCTGCATTTATTGATACTGTTTATGACGCTGCAAATACGTTTTTCAGTGGTGAAAGTATTGATAAGCCCGATATTCGTGTAAGTCACATTATCAAGGGGAGAATACCCGAAGCAATACACAAACCTGCAAATCAACTTCTTGAAAGTGATAAGACTATCTACTACGAAAGATGTGCTTTTATTATTCAGATTCCTACGATTTTCGAAACAGTGAACGGAAATAAGCTAATTCTTACTATTGGTGGTGTTCGTGCTTATAATCATACCAATTTGTATAGCAAGAAGGGAGCAGAAAGGTTTAAAGTATTTATTGGCTTTATTTGTAAAGTATGCACAAATTTGTGTGTATCAACAGACGGTTTTCTTAGCTGTTTGGAAGTTACTAATACAAGGGATTTATATCAAGCAGTATTAGAGATGTTCAATAAATACGACACAGCCAAACACATACACTTAATGCAAACACTTGGTAACTCATATCTTACAGAACATCAATTTTGCCAATTACTTGGGAGAATGAGACTTTATCAATCATTGCCACAAGGTTATCAGAAAGATATTCCTAAAATGCTCATCACTGATTCGCAAATAAATACAGTTGCAAAAGCATATATCAATGATAAGAATTTTGGGAGCTTGGGAAATGATATTAGTATGTGGAAATTGTACAATCTATTGACAGGAGCAAATAAGAGCAGTTATATAGATTCATTCTTGGATAGAGCGGTAAATGCAACCGAAATAGCAACGGGAATAAATGCCGCTTTGCATGGAGACACTAAATATAAGTGGTTTATTGATTGATTAAACAGGGGAATATTCAGAAATGGGTATTCTCCTATTTTATTAACTACGTAAAATAAAGAATCATGTTCTATTATAAGATACTCGTTTGGCTCTTTTGGGTGGTATTGTCTTTTATAACAGGTTGTGTTCCGTTAATCTTGCTTATTCTTTTAGTTGGCTTATGGGATATTGAGGAAGCGAATAAACCTCGTTAGTGTTCAAAACAGGAATGTGTTCAAATAAATCTGTAAAGGTGGTTTGAACACATTCTTTCATGTTATCAATTTAATCAAAGAATAAAATGAAAACAGCTGTAATATACGCTCGTGTTTCGTCAAGTAATGACAGACAGGACACGAGCAGACAAATAGAGGATTTAAAGAAATATGCTATCTTACAGGATATAGAAATTGTGAATATATTCCAGGAGCATATTTCAGGTGCAAAGAAAATAGAGGAAAGACAGATTTTAGGAGAATGTTTGGAATACTGTAAACGTGAATCTGTGAATATCCTACTTTTGTCTGAATTGTCAAGACTAGGGAGAAGTACATTACAGGTTCTTCGCTCTTTGGATATATTGCATGAATCGAAAGTATCGGTTTACATACAGAACTTGGGTTTATATACTTTGCAACCAAATGGAGATGTTAATCCAATAGCGTCTATCATGGTGACAGTACTTGCAGAAATGGCAAATATCGAAAGAAGCAATATCCAATACCGTTTGAATAGTGGTAGGGCAAATTATATTGCCAAAGGTGGTAAACTTGGCAGAAAGACAGGTTCAACCAAAACGGATGATAAGAAGAAAGAAGAATATAAAGAAGTCATTGCTTTACTAAGAAAAGGTTATTCAATCAGAAATATAGCTAAGCTACAAAGTATTGGTATTTCCACCGTTCAACGGATCAAAAATCAGTTTATAAAGCCATAAGCATGAAATATCGGTGGGGTGGAAAAATTCAGAGATTTAGTTTTTATATGGGTAGTCTTGATTTTTTCCACTACCATAAATTTATAAAGCAGAAATAACCCTCAACTTTTAATAAACAATAGTTCTTGCTATTACAAACGCTTTTTGTAACTTTGTGGCAATTTCAGATGCCTAATGTGTTAGGTCTGAAAGGACATATTAGTTAACGAAGAGCGTTTAAGATATTACCTTGTTCAGAAAATCGCCAATTTAATGAACAACTCAAGGTGATAAGCAAGAACGCTCACGTCAATGTTATATACCTATCTTGTTAAGATAGTCTATATATCGTTTGGCGTGGGCTTGTTTATCATTGAGTTGTGGGTGTTTGGCGATACCTCTGAACTGTGATATTCAAGTTCCCACGCTTTTCTCATTGTATAATACTATCCAAAGGGAACAGGGTACATAAAACGATATATAACTACGAATCAGACATTAAGAAACAATTTTTGCTACTATCTTTTAAGTAGCCAACTCAATTTTTGAGCAGCTTATACTACAAATAAAATTATTAACGAAAAGATTATTTACAGAATATGAAAACATTTAGATTTTTTGCAACTTTATTGGTTATTGCTTTATGTGCAGGTTTTACTTCTTGTAGCGACGATGATGAAGAAGAAAATTCAGTCGAAATTTCTTTGGCTAATCTTCAAGGTACTTGGGATATGATTAAATGTTATGGTTGGGAGTATGATGACAATAATCAAAAGGAGAATTGGACAGAGGATGTCTCTGGAGAATATATCTTCTTTGAAGATACAGACGGCAATGGAGGATATAGTGACGGTAGCCATACTTATTATTTTGCAAGTTCTATTAATGGTAATAAGCTTATTTTGAGAGATTCTGGTTGGTTAGCGGGTAAGTCGATAACGATAACTAAACTGACTAAGACAGAATTACATATTACTGCTACAGATGAGAATTCAGAAGAAAACTATGAGATGATAAAAAGGTAAATCATCCTATCGTGCATAGAAAGAACAGCATTTGAAGAAATTCATTTGCTGTTTTTTTATTATCATTGCAAACAAAAACACTATGAAGCCAGTAGATAAGTTCTCAATCCAGTATAGCGAGTTGCTAGAGTATATATATCCAGTGACACAAGAATATTTCCCTGATTTTGATTATGATGAAGAAACAGGACAGACATATATATTGCCGTCACAAACGCCAGACACTTTTAAAGGAAGATACAACAGAGGAATATTGAAAGGCAAATTCTCGTTTGATTCATACATAAAGAATAACGAACTTCAAGAATTGCTTGCCGTATTGGGGTTAGACGCTGAAAAGTTTTGGTATCTATTGCTTTTCTGTTATGATTGCAGTTGGGGTAAATGTATGGAAGGTATAGAAATAAAAGAATCCTCTAAAGAACAGATAGAAAAATTTGTTAATGCTATCAGTGAGGATTATAAAAGAGATACTCCGTTTGGTGCAGTCTTTAAAAGCCCAATTTGTATTACGTTGAAAATAGGTAGGAAGAATATCGTGATAGATAATAAGACGGCTATTGCTAGTATAGCAAAGTTTTGTGCAGACGGATTGGAAACAGTAAAATCAGACCAAATGAATACTAGCCATGTCGATTTGAGTGATCCACATACTGAATCATTCTCCGTATTCGCTTATTATTTCTCACAAATGATTATCACTGCCTTGAATTATCAAGAACAGGTAAAAGAAAAGAGAAAGAAGGGAGCTAATATGTCTGACAAGGAAAAGACGCTGATTTCTCATCTACTATACTTCACTGGTATCGTGAGCAACGAAAGTGTGTTGGTTGACTATGACTACTTGAAGTCCCTGTTGAAACAATATAAGGATAAGGACATAAGGAGTTTGAACGCATTTTATTATTGATTGAAACTTATTTTATTGTTTATTTCTGCTTTCTTATTCTCTAAATACTTCATTCTACAGCTTGTGAAGTAGGGGAATAAGAAAGCAGTGTTTTTTTATTCCCGTTAGCTTCTAAAGAAAAGGGCAATCTTTGTAATATAAAAATTATCGGTGAGCCAGATACCAAAATAAGTCCGCAGGGCAGCGGCAAGATTAATATGAAGAAAAACGAAGTAACAACATTAACCTCGTTAGTAAATGAAGGCAAAAAGATTGCACGTTTAAGCGGTAATCGTGATTTGAATGAAAAGATTGTGAAGGCTAAAATGAAAACACTTGAAGAGTGCGGACAGTTAATTCCTGCCATAGTGGTAGATGCTAATGATGTTATAAATCAAGGGTTGGATGTTGTTGATTTTACTACAGGTGATATTATAAGAGAAGAAGAAGCTGTGGATTATTTGGTGTTAGTGGAAGGTAATCATCGCTATGAAGCGCACCTTAGACTTATGGCGAGTAATGAAGAACGGGATGAGCAAAAACGTTATAAGAGAGAATTTAAGTTATTGTATGCTTTGAATACGGAACTACCAATAGCTAAAATGTTATCAGAAATCAATATTGCTACTAATCCGTGGAAGGGCAGCGACTATGTGAAAGGAGCAAAAATAAACAATCAGCAAAAAAAACTACCTTTGTTGGATGCTATGAATAATTTAGTAAATAAAGGCTATTCTTTGACTTCGGCATCGAAGTGGCTGACCTTCACCTCAAAGATTAATAAAAAAGTTATGGATTGTGCCATAGACGGTAACATTGCTGACGAGTTGAAAAATACCAGTGGTTTGGAAAGAGGGTTGAGACTTTTACAAGCGGCAGAAGGTATTTTTAAAGAAACGACAATACAGGCACGAACAGTAATCGACTGGATAATATCCAAGTATGAAAAAACTAGTGATAATCTCAAACCAAAATTTACAGACAAAATGGAACGTTTTTTGAAAAATATTAGTAAAGAAGATGCTGATTATATTGAAAAAGCCAAGGGAACTAGAGGAGGTGATACGAAAGAAAATATTATCAATAATAAATTGAGTGGATTATGGGAAGGATTTGAATAATAATCCGTGGAGACAAGAAGCCAGTAGGTACTGTCTGCTGGCTTTCCAACAAGAATAATAACTAATAAAATATATCATGATTAAAGAGAGTAAAGGTAATATGTATGAATTTGTGACACACACATGGAATCCTATTAAGGGTAAATGTTCTCATGGCTGTACCTATTGCTATATGAAAAAAATGTGTTCTCGTTTGAATACCCCCAGATTGGATGCGGCAGAATTGACCTGCTATCTTGAGTGCTCGAATTTTATTTTTGTAGGAAGTAGTATTGACATGTGGGCAGAAGATATACCCAGCCATTGGATTAAAATGGTTTTGGACTATTGTGATAGGTCTGCCAATAAATATTTGTTTCAAAGCAAAAATCCTTCCAGAATATTAGATTTTATAACTCATCCTGTCTTTCATCATTCAGTGGTTTGTACGACCATAGAAACCAATAGGTTTTATCCAGAAATAATGCGTAACTCACCAGAGATAGAAGAAAGGGTAAGAGCAATGGAGAAAATCGTGGATTTGGGCATAGATACCTATGTTACGGCAGAACCTTTGATGCAGTTTGATTTGGATAAAATGATAGAGTACATAAAACGATGTAAACCTCTACAAGTAAATATAGGACGGAATACGAACAGAAAAGTACAGTTGCCAGAGCCAACAGCAAACGAAGTGAAAGTACTTATAACGGAACTAGAAAAGTTCACAAAGGTGGAGATAAAGAAAAATGCAAGAATATGGTTTAAGTGAGATAAACATATAGCCTAGAATTGAAAAGACAACTATCGTAAAGCGCATATTTCATAGCCGATTATCAGAAATGGTGATCGGCTTTTTTATTGATTATAGTAACAAGATACATAAATAGGGTTAAATAGTACAACGCTCATTCGATAGGTATCTGCTATGAAGGTGGTCTGGATTGCCGGGGGCGCCCGGCAGATACCCGGACTCCGGCACAACGGGCTACGCTCCGGCAACTCGTCGGGCAGCTACAGGAGAAATTCCCCGGCTGCCGGGTCTGCGGACACCGGGATCTTTCGCCGGATCTCAATGGAAACGGTGAGATAGAACCAGAAGAATGGATTAAACAGTGCCCGTGCTTTGAGGTGGCAAAGGAATTCAAGGAGTTCGGAGCATTTGCCGATAGAACTGATGAGACTGGAAGTACGGAGAAACACAGAGTAACACAACACATTAAAGAACAGAAAGGAGGTAAATGATGGCAATGAAGAAATCAGTATGGGATATGATCCTGAAGGTGGTTATCGCAGTGGCTTCGGCTTTGGCAGGCGTTTTGGGCGCTAATGCGATGAATTTGTAAAAATAGAAAGTGAAGTAGTAGTCCTTCCATAGATCATGATTTTGTGAAATGGAAGGACTCTGCTAATTCATTTTGTATTGACTAAACTATTTTATTGATAAATAATAGAAAAAACGAGTTATGAATAATCTATATACGAATAAAAAAATAATACT
>OHNY01000371.1_pt1 | contig 11866 bp, 9 predicted proteins | sample 1569671 | NCBI WGS metagenome assembly OHNY01 (sample SAMEA3879523, study PRJEB24766) | human gut metagenome | biome: human-associated habitat; feature: feces | place: USA | collected 1985/1987
TTGGCCCGAATTCGTCCTATGTCTTTCTTTTTGATAGATGACAAACGACAACGCACGTTCATGTCGGCATCTAATTTCCCTTCGATACTCACACCATCTTGTAAAGGAAATGTTTGTGCCAATGCAGTTAGGTCTATCGTAGATTGGGTATGAAACGAGATGTCGGGATCGCCTAATAGATCATTTACTTTGGCGTCGGCCAAGATATCGGTGTGAGCTCCTTTGAAGTGAAATATTTTAAGATCGAGATAAGATGGCGATTGTCGCATTAAGTCTATCTGTCCGAAAAAGTTGGCTTTAAGTTCATCTATTCCATAGGGCAATTGGGCATATTGGGCGGATGCATCGTTTATTTCTATTTTTAATGTAGCTAATGGCATTTTCCCTTTTCCATATAGACCTTTTAGATTGCCATTAACTGTAACGTCGCCTTTGGCCGAAACTTTTTCTTTTTTGAGAATACTTTCGGGAATCATGTGAAGGACTGTTTCCAACGAAGGAGCATGTAGCCCGTATTGCAGATCGATATCTAACGCTTGTGCGGTCGTGTCTTTACAGATAGAACCGTGTATGTCTAATTTTATGCCGTTAATCTCCATCATAGCATCGTGCAAGGAAAGAGCCCGTTTCGAACGATTTAGCTCGATGGCGGTTTGTAGGTGGGTGGCGATACGATGAGCCAGTAATTCACCATTTTGCCAGAACAGAATGTTTTTGTTGTTGAAATCCAACGTTAACGTAGACTGTTCTTTCTTTAAATTTGCTTTTAATTTAAGATTTGCATCCCATAGATTGGCGAAGACATTCGTTTCCCGATCGTCGAAAGTGACCGTGGTATGATGTAGCGAAACGTGCTTGATGTCTATTTCGTTAATAACTGGCGAAGTAGCGGTTGTTGTATCGGGTGTATTTGTCGTGTCGGCGATCAATATATTCCAGTTGGCGATTCCATCTTTTCCTTTAAAGGCGTATATGTTTGTACTATCCAATGATAATCGGTTGATACTGATCTTTTTTTGTTGCAAATAATCGACGAGATTGATTACGGCAATGGCTTTTCGAAAAGAGGCTAATGTGTCGGTACGTTGCCATAAAGAATCACGGATAGCCTTTGATACCAATGTGCCATTTTCCAATTTTATTCCAAAACGGGGAAAAGTTGAAAAAAAGGTCAGCTCTACGCTATTCATATCGAGCTTGGCATTTATGTTTTGATTGGCTACGTTTAATACGATGGGGGTCAATTTTTCAGGCGTAAATATAAAATTTATGGAGAAAGCGATTACTGCCGAGAGAAAGACTATCAACGCTCCCAGTGTAATACCCGTAATCTTAAACAATTTTTTTGTTCGGTTTTTCATATTAACACTCTTTTAGTCATACAAAAATAACAAGAAAGTTGTGAAAGCTGTTTGTATTTGTATGAAGTAAATATTTTTTAATTGATATCATACTCTTTTTACATAGCTGATAGTTGCCATAGAGTACACCGGTAGATTGCTATTTGATTCGTAGTGACACTGTTTAACAAAGAATACTTGCTTCTGAAATCCGTTTCGCCTATCTTTGTAAGAGAAGTTTTGAAAAATGATAAGGATAATATTATGTTGGCATATACATACGTTAAACCCGGTAAGTTTGAATTGCAAGAAAAGCCGAAACCCGGGTTGAAAGATTCGCGCGATGCGATTGTGAGGGTGACTCTTGGAAGTATTTGTACCAGCGATCTCCATATCAAACATGGTAGCGTGCCGCGTGCCGTACCGGGAATCACGGTAGGGCATGAAATGGTCGGGGTGGTGGAAGAAGTAGGCCATGAAGTCACTTCGGTCAAGCCGGGCGACAGGGTGACCGTGAACGTGGAGACATTTTGTGGGGAATGCTTCTTTTGCCGACACGGATACGTGAACAACTGCACCGACCCTCATGGCGGATGGGCTTTGGGTTGCCGCATCGACGGAGGACAAGCCGAATTTGTCAGGGTTCCGTATGCGGACCAGGGCTTGAATGTGATTCCCCCGTCGGTGACCGACGAGCAGGCTTTGTTCGTGGGCGACATCTTGGCCACAGGCTTTTGGGCGGCGCGTATCTCGGAAATCAAGGAAGAGGACACGGTGTTGATTATCGGCGCAGGCCCCACGGGGATATGCACTTTGCAGTGTGTCATGCTGAAAAATCCGCATCGCGTCATCGTTTGCGAACGGTCGGAGGAGCGGTTGCGTTTCGTGCGCGAACACTATCCCGGGGTGGAGGTGACGACTCCCGAAAGCTGTAAAGACTTTGTGTTGCGCCATAGTGCCCATGGAGGGGCGGACGTGGTGTTGGAAGTGGCCGGTAGTCAGGACAGTTTCCGACTGGCCTGGGAGTGTGCCCGTCCCAATGCCATCGTGACGATTGTGGCGCTTTATGACAAGCCCCAGTTGTTGCCGTTGCCGGACATGTACGGGAAGAACCTAACGTTCAAGACCGGAGGGGTGGACGGTTGCGATTGTGCCGAAATCCTTTCCCTGATAGAGGCGGGCCGGATTGACACCACGCCGCTTGTCACCCACCGTTTCCCGTTGGAACGTATTGAAGAAGCCTACCGGATTTTTGAGAACAGGCTGGATGGCGTCATAAAGGTGGCCGTCACCGGTGCTGCGTCCACTTCTTTTTCAGCAAGATGAGTAAACACGCAGTGCCTACGGCTGCTTGGCCATATAATAAGGCGTAGAAAGCCGTATGCAAAGGGAGGTGTAGTCGGGCTGATACGATAGCGGTGGGTGGAATAATTACCAAGCTGGCAGAGAAAATCCGGATGAAAATCCTGATGTAAAGGGCAGACCGTTTTGGGGAGTTTGGAAGTGTGGGGATGTATGTGCAAAGATAATTGATGCCCCAGAAGTCATTCCATTCTACCTTATGGGGTAGTCTGCACAAAGCGTAGGCGTGCATGACGAGGAAGACTTCGGCGACCCAAAAGGCGAACTCCACCTCGGGATAATATTCCCCCATGTAGGCCGTGACGAATACTCCATGGATTATGTATAATATAAGAAGTGGAATACACCCTGTATTCCACTTCTGTTTTCTTGCTTTTTCAGTCATCTAATTTGATAATTGCTTTTATACTGTCCATTTTTTTAATGAATGATAAGTAAATGAACTCAAAACAAAGTTACAAATAAATATAATATAATTATAAGGTTTGGTGTGTTTTTTGGGTATTTCCATCAATATTTTCTATGAATTCTCCTTTTTAAGACGTAAAATACGATAATTTATCGCCGATTTTGCTCTTGGGTACCGTTTGATTATGGGTGATAAAAATATGAAATAAAACCCCACTTCCATACCTTGTAGGTGGAAGTGGGGTAATGTAGGCGATGTGGTCGATTGTCCGTGTTACCGGACGATGACTTTTTGCCGGTCTACGATATACAGCCCTTTGGAGAGGCCGCGCACTTGTTCGTGTCCGTCGACGGTCACTTGTCGTACCATGCGTCCGTCCGTTCCGTAGATGGAAACGGTCAGCACTTGTCCTTCCGGACCTTGCAAACTGATGCAACCCTCTCCGCCGTATGCTTTGACGGTAGCTGTGCCCTTATGTACGGGAGTGACGGAGGTGGTGCCGTCGCCCAGATAATACAACCTGAAGTTGTCGGCCTTATACCATCCGTCGTTACCTTTGATGCCGAGGGTGAGCATGCCGTCCGTCACGTGGATGCTGTCTATGACGGTTTCCCGCAGGTAACGTCCGCCGAAACCGTCGTCGGTCCTCGTTGGCAAAGAGCGTGACGCTCTGTCCTTCGTCAGTGGCTATCCATGCCTTCACGCGGTAGAATCCGTTTTTCAGGCCCGTGGCTTTCTGGCTCAGCGTGACGCTGCCTGCCCCGCTACTGGAATAAGAGTAGAACACGTAACTGCCATCGGCATCCACCATGTAGTTGTCTAAAGAGGAAACGTCCGCCACCTTTGAACTCTGCCCTGTCTCGCGCGTGATGTCCCAGCCTGTGGTGCGTCGGCTTTCAAACGAAGCATTGGTCAGGTAGACATCCGTGAGGTCGATGGGCGCATCTGTGGGGATGAGGTTCTGTCGGCAGGCTTTGATATTCTCCTCCAGAAGGGCGGCGGCTTCGGCTATCTCCTCCGCTTCCGGATGGCGGGTATAGCATACGGCTGCGGTGTGGAGTTGGCCGAGGAACGTGTTGAGGGCTTCCTGTGACAGTTGTCCTTCCGGATTTTCAGCTAAGAGGTAGGCTTGTCCCAACAGTTCGCCGAGCTCCTCGCTTTCCTTGTCTTTCTTTTCGTATGCGTAGATGTTGATGCTTACGTCCTTGTCGTACGTAAGGTAACCGCTGAAAGCGGCGATGGTGGCGCCCTCGTCCTCTACGAAGGTCTGTATGTCGGCCTTGTTCAGCATGCGGAGTCCTTTCCGGGCCACTCCATTGCTGAAACTGTAGGACAGGGTGTCGGACGTAGCCGTTCCGTGACCGTCATCGACGGTCACGCCGGTCTTCGCCCGGCCGGGTAGTCCGGTAGAGGTAAGGCGTGCAAGCCTTTAACGTTGTGTTTACTTCGTCCGATTCCGAGATAAGGATGTTGCTCAGTTTCTTGATTCGCCGTGCGCGGCTGCCTTCGGGTACTTCGCAGTCGAAAGGCAGGGCGATGTATTGCCATTTCGTCGACGAGGACTGCGGGTCGAAGACGGCGCGGCGGGCGGTGAAAGGTTGCTGTGCGTAGTAGTCGTAACCCAGGGTCAGGTAGAGTTCCTCGCATACCCCATCCTTGATGATGTTGCGTCCGGTGACGTCCGAGGCGGCATCAAGATAAAACAGTATGTTCGGGTTCGCTACCTGCGGCAGGCTGTCTATGCCAGTCACGCGTGTCAGGTCGTAGTGCAAGGCCGGGGTTGTGGCCGCCAGTTCCAAAAACTTGTCCCTGTTCCAATGGCCGAAGAAGACGGTTCCCCGGTTGTCCGTTTCGGCCATGGTGAGGTCGCAACCGGCTATCTTGAAATAGACCATGGTGTCTTCCGGTGCAGCCTCCATCGTCCGCTCTTCTCCTCCGGTCTTGTAGTCGCGGTGCAGTGCGACGGCGTATAACACGTCTTTTTCCATGTCGTCGAAGTTGAACGTCACGTCTTGTGTCGCGCCTTCAGCAAAGACGGTCTCCCTGTCCGACGATTCCTCGCGTTTGACAAAGGCCGATTGTCCGGCATCGTATTGGTACAGGTCGCATTGCAAGGTCGGCGTGGTGGCGGTAGCTTCTTGGGCGTTCGTTATGGAAGCCAGGACGCAGGCTGCGTCGCTGTACACCTTATTATATAATAGGGTGCTTTCTTGTCCGCCGATCACGATGGATGTTTTCTCGCTTTCCTGAGCGGCATCGAGCCGGAGGCCGTTCAGCGACAAGAAGGGTTCCTGTACGGAAGCTTCGGTCGTCAGGCGTGCCAGGATACGGGCATTGCTGTCCATGAGGTACATGTAATACGGCCCGGCGATACTAGGCCGGTAAGTCAATTCCACGGTTGCCGTTTCTCCGCTCGGGACGACCGTGTTCACGTCTCTCAGAAGTGCGTCGCTTACGTCTGTCGGTTCCTCTTCTTTTCGCTCGATGGCAAGGTATATTCCCTTGTAGTCCGTGGTGCCATGGTTGGTGATTTCCACCTCGATGGCGTTTTTCATGCGGGTGTACATCTTGCCTGTCCGGATTTCACCTTCCAAAGAATAGGTACGCGGATGTATGGCGTGGGTCATGCCTTGCCAAGAATTGAACCCGTTCATGCCCGTCTGGTCGTCCACGGTGAAGTAGCCGTCACCGCCACCGCCCCAACCGAAATTGAAATGGAAAAGGTTGTCTGAGGCGCGGTATCCGTCTACCACTACGGCATGCCCGCCTGATGTGGGATGCACGCCGCTGTACACGATGGGCCAACCTTTGGACAAATCGTCATAAATCATGTTTTCCCATTCCGACTGGCTGATGCCGGATTTGTATGTGCATCGGCTGTCCATGAGGAATTGTCCGGAGAAGGTATTGACCAAATCATGGATTTGTCCCGATGTGGACGAACCGTAGGTGAGCCAGGTGGAGGTTCCCGTGATGGCCATCAGCGTGGCCACGGCCGTGTTCATGTCCTCGGGTGTGGAGCCTCCGTAGTTGTCCTGCATCAGTTCCCATCGCAAGGGAGTCCCTTTCGGGAATGATTCGGTGACGGGAGCGTCGCCGTAACCGTAAGTCGGCGTATCATACTGCGAACGGTCGGGCAGCTCTTTTCTCCAATAGTAGATGACTTGTGCGGCAGCCGTGGCCACACATCCGGTCAGCGCGCGGCCCGACCCGTTTGACATATACGGGCATAAGTTATTGTAAGGAGCCCCTTGCGACCAGTGTGCACTGACCAATGGGGCGATGTTTTCCTTGTCGTTGGCCCGTGTTTGTACTCTCGGACCTAAACCCTGGGCTTGTGCTGCTTGTATGATTTGACTATACCCTTCTATCCATTCAAGCAAACTCGGAGGCAGTGTCTCAGGGGTAAAATTCCCCTGTTCGGTGTATCCCAAAACTGACGGCATACAATCATCTCCAGATATGATGATGAATCCTTTGCCTTCTCCCCTATTAAAAATGTACAAAGGGGGAGTCCCCGTGGGACTTTTGCGTTTGGTTACTGCGGTTTCTACGACTTCCGGAAGGTTGTTGCCGTGCATGTAGGCCGCGGCTAATTCCTTGGCTTTTTTTAGGTTGATGGGATCGGCCCAAGCACCCGCTGATAGCATGAGTAATGCCAAAGCTGTCAGTAATGTCTTTTTCATTGGTCTTTTTGTTTTTTTTTAAGAAATTAGATTAATAAATTCAACCTATTAAATTTGTTGGTTCTCAATTTTAAAATTTGAATAGATTGTAATGCAAATATACATATATATTAAATGGTTTAGTAGGATAAAGAAGGGTAAAAATAGGATTTCGCACGCTTTTTTGTGCATCTTTATGTTTTAAGAATAAGAGGGGCGGTTCTTTTTTATTATTTCCGCTCGTTTTCTCAAAAATACTTGTGGTAGAACGTATTTATTTTATTACTTTTGCCAAAAAATTAAAGAGGAAAGAATATGCAGAAGAAGAATTACTATTTGGAATCGGTTCTCGATTTGAACGCCAGTAATGTATGGGGAACGGAAGCCCAAGAGCTTTTGGAATTGTGGCAAAAGGATATTAAGGAAGAAGGTTTTTCTTCATCTGAGGAAAAAGTGCTGAACGTCATCCGGCTGGCCTTTGACGTATATCATTTCGACCCGAAAGACGACCGGGAAGTCATGAGGTATAGCGACGGCAATTATGTCATCCTTCCTTGTGTAGACAAACGAAAAGGTGCCGTGGCCATACGTAAGAAAGAGATTCGCCGGATTACGGACCTCTCGTATGAGAACATTAAACATATTACGGCGTCCGACCTGCTGAAGTTGATAGAAGGTAATTTCGGCGGTGGTTGGGATTCCATATCTTTGACGATAAAAGACATTATAGAGTCGGCTTTCGACATTAGTACGACAACTCTGCCTGCTTCACGCATCCATGCTGCAGGCGGTACGTTGGAACGTAAAGTCGCCGATGGTTATGAAGTCTTGGAGATTGCGAAAGGAACTTGGGTAGAGGCTATTTTTGCCAAGAAACGCGAACCGGTAGAGAAATTGCGTTTTGTGCCCGAACCGGAATATGACGAAGACGGCAACCGCCGCATTGTGGACGAAGACACTGAAACTGATTCGGAGTCGGAAGAAGAGGGCGATACGGCCGGAGATGATACTTTTTACGGAAGCTATACCCCCGAGGCGGACATCAAGGATGTGGAGGAAGAACTGGCGGACGAATGACCTTTGGGCCGGAAAAGAATAAAACATGAAAATTGAAAAAACGGAGCGGGAACGCATCATCCGGTTGGTGAAGCAACAGGTGGTGCCGGCAATGGGATGCACAGAACCTATATGCGTGTCTCTTTGTGTGGCCCGCGCGGCAGAGGTGCTTGGAGAAAGACCGGTCGCAGTCAGCGTCTTCCTCAGTGCGAATATACTGAAAAATGCCATGGGTGTGGGAATTCCCGGTACGGGTATGGTGGGACTTCCCATAGCTATAGCTTTGGGCGTAGTGGCAGGTAAGTCTGCATACGGGCTGGAGGTGCTGAAAGACGTGATGCCGACAGACGTAGAGCTGGGCAAACAATACATAGCGGAGCGGCGTGTCAAAATATCATTAAAAGAAGGCATTTCGGAAAAGCTGTATGTCGAAGCCATAGTGGAGAGTGAGTCCGGTCATAGGGCTACGGCTGTCATTGCCGGTCAGCATACGCATTTCGTCTATGTGGAGAAAGACGGGAAAGTGCTGTTGGACAATCGTATGCCACAAGGAGAGGAAGCCGGAGAGGACGAATGCGAACTCAACTTGCGCAAGGTGTACGATTTTTCAGTAGAAGCGCCGTTGGAAGAAATCGAATTTATCCGGGAAGCACGCCGCTTGAACGAATCGGCCTCCCGGCAAGCTTTGAAAGGGTGCTACGGACATGAGTTGGGCAAGACGCTGAGCCGTCCTTTGGGGCGCGGTATTATGGGGGATACGATATTCTCTCATATTCTGTCGAGCACCTCATGTGCGTGCGACGCCCGTATGGCCGGGGCTATGATTCCGGTGATGAGCAATTCCGGAAGCGGCAACCAGGGGATTTGTGCTACGATGCCGGTCGTGGTTTTTGCCGAAGAGAATCACAATACGGACGAAGAACTTGTTCGCGCGCTTATGCTGAGCCATCTGACAGCCATCTATATCAAGCAAAGTCTGGGTGTCCTGTCGGCCTTGTGCGGATGTGTGGTGGCTTCTACGGGATCGAGCTGTGGCATCACCTATCTGATGGGAGGAAAGTACGAGCAAGTCTCATACGCCGTGAAGAATATGATAGCGAACCTCACGGGGATGATTTGTGACGGAGCCAAACCGAGTTGCGCATTGAAATTGACGAGCGGGGTTTCCACAGCCGTATTGTCAGCCATGCTGGCCATGCAGCAGAAATGTGTGAGCAGCGTGGAAGGCATCATCGACGATGATGTGGATAAGAGCATACATAACCTGACAAGTATAGGAGCCGAAGCCATGAACGAGACCGACCGTAAGGTTTTGGAGATTATGACGCATAAAAGTTGAAGTATGGATTAATTTTTTTTAAGAAGAAAGCGGGTGTGAGCCCGCTTTTTCTGATTTATATCAGATATTTGTTTCGGAAAAAGTGTTAGATTTGCACTTGATATTCATTAACCAATTTTTGAAGTATTATGAAACAAAGAATCAAATTGCTTTTCGCATGCAGTTGTGTGGCGGCTTGGTCTGCCGGGAGTTTGGCACAATCATTCACGTGGTATGCCAGTACGGAAGGAAATACGTGGAAAACGTCTACGGTGAAGATGTCCAAGAAGGCTGCGGATGCCCATGTGACGGTGGAAGAGAATGTGGCACCGATTGTGGAATTCAAGGCGTGGGGTGCCACGTTTAATGAATTGGATTGGGACGCATTGGGCATGTTGACCCGTGACGAACAGGACGAGATACTGAAAAACGTATTTTCTCCGGAGGGGGATTTGCGTATTTCCCGTGGGCGTATTTCCATGAACGCCAACGACTATGCCCGTTCTTGGTATAGTTGCGACGAGGTGGCCGGGGATCTGGAACTGCGTTATTTCAATATAGACCGCGACAAACAGTCCATCATCCCCTTCATACGTGCGGCACAGAAGTATAATCCCGAACTGACGTTCTGGACATCTCCGTGGTGTCCACCCAGTTGGATGAAAATCACGGGAGATTATCCTGTGTTGAGCAGCAAGTTCAACCACATGCCCGAAAAGATGAATTACATCCTTTACGGTAATGTGAACGATAAGGTGGATCCTGATGAAATGAAACTGGTCGGTAGGAGAGGGGATAAATTCCCGCGCCAGTTGGCTACCACGGACTACTTTATACAGGACCCGCGTTACTTGCAGGCGTATGCCAATTATTTCTGTAAGTTTATCGACGCTTACAAGGAACAGGGGGTGAATATAGATATGGTGATATATCAGAATGAGGCATACAGCTACACGCCTTACCCCGGTTGTGCATGGACGGCCGAGGGAACGGTGCGGTTCAATCGCGACTATCTGGGTCCCACGCTCAGACAAAAACATCCGGAGGTGAAGCTTTATCTCGGGACGTTCAACACCAATCGTGTGGACTATGTGCAGAAGATTGCTTCCGACACGAAGTTGCAGGAATACGTAAGCGGCATGGCATTTCAATGGGAAGGCCGCGAGTCGCTCCCCGTACTGCGCAAGGAACATCCCGAGTGGAACTATATGTGTTCGGAAAGCGAATGCGGACGGGGTAGCTTCGACTGGGGAGCAGGCGAACATACCTTTGAACTGATGAACCATTATTTGGGTAACGGATGCAACGAGTACACTTTCTGGAATTTCATCTTGGCCGACAATGGCGAGAGTCCGTGGGGATGGAAACAGAATGCCCTTATCCGGGTGGATTCCAAGGCACGCACGTTTACCTATACTCCGGAGTATTTTGCCGTGAAGCATTACAGCCATTTCATCACGAAAGGCAGTCAGGTGGTGGCTTACAAAGCCCAAGGGGACGACAGGATGCCGGTATTGGTCAGCCGCACGCCTGAAGGAAAATATGTGGTCGTGGCCGGAAATTTCAAGGACGAGGCTTCTCCGTTGGTGGTCAAGATAGGAGAGAAGAGCCTGTCCGCCGAACTGGCAGCGCATTCTTATAATACATTTGTGATGAAATAATACGGTTTGCACGCCGGAAAGATACGGTGGCAGGGGCCGGCTTCGTAAGGAAACGGAGCCGGCCCTTTGAGTATGTGACGGTCCGTACGGCTTGTTAAAGCTTGTTATATTCGGCGGAGGAGAGATTTTGCGAGTAAACCTTATACTTGGAAATGGGTCATACTTCTGTGAAACAAAAAAGAATGGTTTAATTAAAAAGGAAACAACTATGAGAAAATTGATGATGGCCGTATGTTTTGCTTTGCTGGCCGGAAGCACATTGTCAGCCCAAGAGGGCGGAAACACGCCGCGCATGCGGACAAATCCCGAACAGATGGCCAAGCGGATGGCCGGGAAACTGATGTTGGACGACGAAACATCGGCAAAATTTATTCCCCTTTACGAGGACTATATGCAAAAGTTGGCGGAATGCCGCGTGCCCAAAAAGGAAAAAGGAAGTCAGGCGGCACAGTCGGATAAAGATATAGACGAGAACATAAAGGCTCGTTTTTCGGCTCAGGAGAAACGGTTGGACGTGCAGAAGAGCTACTATGACAAGTTTAAGAAAGTGTTGACGATGAGACAGGTGCAACAGCTTTATGAACGTCCGGACATGGGAAGTCGTCCGCGTTTTCAGGGACAAAAACCGCATTCTGCTCCGCGCCGCTGAAAAGCAGGCAGGAGGCTGGAAAACCGTTTGCCGCAGAACGGAAAATCAATCTCAGGAGATTGAAAAATCATTCGGCTGAGAATGAAAAATCGTTTGGCGCAGATTTTTACAGCGTTAATTATCAGACTGTTGCAAAGAACCTTCCGAACGTGTTTTTTAGGTCTGGAACACAGGGGTAGGAAACACAGGTGAGGGCGGTAACGGAATCAGGAAAAAATGACCGGGCATACAGAGGAAATTCTCTTGGTATGCCCGGTCTTTTTTTCAGAAGTCGCGGAGCGCGGCGCATCAAGCCATGGTGCCGCCCATGATGTCCAACAGTTCGTTGGTGATGGCCTGCTGGCGTCCTTTGTTGTACACGACGGTGAGGTCCTGTATCAAGTTGTTGGCATTGTCCGTGGCTATC
>OHNY01000375.1_pt1 | contig 11820 bp, 7 predicted proteins | sample 1569671 | NCBI WGS metagenome assembly OHNY01 (sample SAMEA3879523, study PRJEB24766) | human gut metagenome | biome: human-associated habitat; feature: feces | place: USA | collected 1985/1987
GTTCGTGGCCTACGTGGGCATGCTGAACGTCGGCCTGATCAAGTTCACTCCCGGCGATCCGAAGGCCGCCGCCAAGGGCGGTGCCGTTGCGGCTACCCCGGGTCTGGCCAACTTTAACGACAAGGTGCTGTGGGTCTTCCTGATCGGCCTCGTACTGGCCATTGTGTTCACCGTGATGAAGGTTAAGGGCGGCATGCTGCTGGCCATCGCCATCACCACCGTAATCGGCATCCCGTTCGGCGTGACCACCTGGTCCAACTCGCAGTCCATCAGCGAGACCTTCTCCCAGCTGCCGCAGACCTTCGGCGCGATCTTCTCCGCCGAGGGCTTCCCGGCACTGTTCTCTGATCCGACCAAGCTGCCGCTGGTCATCGTGACCATCTTCGCCTTCTCCATGTCCGATACGTTCGACACCCTGGGCACTTTCATCGGCACCGGCCGCCGCACCGGCATCTTCTCCGCCGAGGATGAGAAGGCTCTGGAGAACGGCCACGGCTTCTCCTCCAAGATGGACAAGGCCCTGTTCGCCGACTCCATCGCCACCTCCATCGGCGCCATCTGCGGCACCTCGAACACCACCACCTACGTCGAGTCTTCCGCCGGCATCGCCGCAGGCGGCCGAACCGGCCTGACCTCCGTGGTTGTGGCGATCTGCTTCGCCTTGTCCGCGTTCCTGGCCCCGGTCGTCTCCGCCGTGCCGTCCGCCGCAACCGCCGGCGTGCTGGTGATCGTCGGCTGCATGATGGCCGCTTCCCTGAAGGAAGTCAAGTGGGACGACATCGCCGAAGCCATTCCGGCGTTCTTCGCCGCCGTGTTCATGGCCTTCTCCTACTCCATCTCCTACGGCATCGCCGGAGGCTTCATCATGTACTGCATCGTGAAGACCTGCAAGGGCAAGGCCAAGGAGGTTCACCCGATCATCTGGACTGTGGCCGCGCTGTTCATTCTGGACTTCGTGTGCATGGCGATTCTGTAACGCTGATTGACAACGGATTAGCCTTTAAGGATTAATCCGCCGCCATACGGCATAAAGGCCGGGCTCTCACAAGGGCCCGGCCTTTGTTGTTGCCACAGTGATCAACGCCCATGAGTACCTTCGATGATCATCCGCCATTCTTGATGCATGGGAATAGTTGTCAACCGACAACTAAACGTACATGGCGGCAGCACGAGTGCCTTATTCAACATCGAAATATGCAGCGCGAAGAAGCCGAAAAACCAAAAAGGCTTCTATACCGAATGAAACGGTATAGAAGCCTTTTGGTTTGCGATCAAGCCCTTCTCACCCGAGAGAAGCTAGAGAACGATCAGTCCTCGAATGCCGAACCGTTAAGCGGGAAGCCCTACGGGCTTCCCGTAGGTGAGGGGAGCGGCTATGCCGCGACCGATCCGTGAGAGGGATTTAGTCCTCGAACGGATCAAAGTCGCGACGGACGCGGCGACGCGGGCGCTCAGTACGCTCTTCGCGGTCGGCGCGGTAGTCGTCGTAGTTGTCGTCGGTGGCGTAGCGCGGGTTACGGTCCGAGCCACGGCCACGGCCACGGGAACCGCCACGGCGGTCATCACGATCGCCACGGTCATCGCGATCGGAAGAGCGACGGCGACGCGGACGATCATCGTCACGGGAGTCGCGAGCATCACGGTCATCGCGATCGTCGAAGTCACGGTCGGCAGAACGACGGCGACGCGGACGATCATCATCGCGATCATCGCGATCGAAGTCACGGTCATCGGAGCGACGGCGACGCGGACGGTCGTCGTAATCATCCTCGAAGTCATCGGAGCGACGGCGACGCGGACGGTCGTCACGATCGTCGAAGTCACGGTCATCGCGCTCGGAGCGACGGCCACGGCCGCCACGGCGATCGTCACGGTCACCACGGCCACGGCCGCCACGGCGGTCATCGCGATCGCCACGGCTCGGGCGGGCGTTGTTCTCCTGATCCTCGAAACCAGGAATGGCCAGGGAGATCTTGCCGCGATCATCGACACCCTGAACGATCACCTCAACGGTGTCGCCTTCCTTGAGCACGTCTTCGACAGCGTCAATACGCTCGCCGTTGGCCAGGTTGCGGATCTGGGAGATGTGCAGCAGGCCGTCGGTGCCGGGGGTGAGGTTCACGAAAGCGCCGAACGACGTGGTCTTGACGACCTTGCCGTTGTAGGTTTCGCCGGCCTCGGGCACGTGCGGGTTGGCAATCTGGTCGATGATGGCCTTGGCCTTCTCAGCAGCCTCGCCACCCTCGGAGGAGATGAAGACGGTACCGTCATCCTCGATGGCAATTTCAGCGCCGGTGTCTTCCTGAATCTGGTTGATCATCTTGCCCTTCGGGCCGATGACTTCGCCGATCTTCTCAACCGGGACGGAGGTGGTGATGATGCGCGGAGCGAACTCGCTCATCTCGGCCGGGCCGTCGATGCACTCGTTGATGACCTCGAGAATCGTGGCGCGGGCTTCCTTGGCCTGCTGCAGAGCGGCGGCCAGGATGTCGGCGGGGATGCCGTCGAGCTTGGTGTCGAGCTGCAGGGCGGTGATGAACTCGGAAGTACCGGCCACCTTGAAGTCCATGTCGCCGAAGGCATCCTCGGCACCCAGAATATCGGTGAGGGTCTTGAAGATGTGCTTGCCATCAACGTCGCCGGACACGAGGCCCATGGCGATGCCGGCAACCGGAGCCTTCAGCGGCACGCCGGCAGCCAAAAGGCTCAGCGTGGAGGCGCACACGGAACCCATCGAAGTGGAACCGTTGGAACCGATGGCCTCGGAGACCTGTCGGATGGCGTAGGGGAACTCTTCGCGGCTCGGCAGCACCGGCACGAGAGCCTTCTCGGCGAGGGCGCCGTGGCCGATTTCGCGGCGCTTCGGGGAACCGACGCGGCCGGTCTCACCAGTGGAGTACGGCGGCATCTCGTAGTTGTGCATGTAACGCTTGGACTGCGGACCGGACAGCGCGTCGATCTGCTGCTCCATCTTGAGCATGTTCAGCGTGGTGACGCCCAGAATCTGGGTCTCGCCACGCTGGAACAGGGCGGAACCGTGCACGCGAGGCACAATGTCCACCTCGGCGGACAGGGTGCGGATGTCGCGCAGGCCACGGCCGTCGATGCGGTAGTCCTCGGTCAGGATGCGGCGACGCACAATCTGGCGCTGCAGTTCCTTGAAGGCGTTACCGAGTTCCTTGTCCTTCTCGGCATCGTCCATATCGGTGAACTCGTCCGCGAGCACCTCGCGCACGTGCTCCTTGATCTCGTGGATGCGGTCCTGGCGCGGCAGCTTCTCGGCGATGGAGAGGGCCTCGTCCAGATCCTTGTGAGCGATCTCGTCGATGCGGGCGTACAGCTCGTCGGTGTACTCCGGGAAGAGCTGGAATTCCTTGGTCTCCTTGGCGGCGATCTTCTTGAGCTCGTCCTGAGCCTCGCAAATCACCTTGATGAACGGCTTGGCGGCTTCAAGACCCTGCGCGACGACTTCCTCGTCCGGCTTGATCTGGCCCTCGTCGTAGATGAGGTGCCAGGCGTTCTTGCCGGCACCCGCCTCGATCATGGCGATGGCAACATCACCGTTCTCGATCACGCGGCCAGCGACCACAATCTCGAACACGGCGCGCTCACGCTCACTCCAACGCGGGAAGGCGACCCACTGGCCGTCGATCAGCGCCAGACGCACACCGGAGACCGGGCCTTCGAACGGCAGGCCGGAGATCATGGTGGAGGCGGAAGCGGCGTTCAGGGCGATGACATCGTAAGCGTCATCAGGGTTCACGGCGAGCACGGTCTCGACGACCTGCACTTCGTTGCGCAGGGTGTGCGGGAACAGCGGGCGCAGCGGGCGGTCGATGATGCGGCAGGCCTCGGAGCTCGGGCGGCCTTCACGGCGGAAGAACGAGCCCGGAATCTTGCCGGCAGCGTACATCTTCTCTTCAACATCGACGGTCAGCGGGAAGAAGTCGTAGTTCTCCTTCGGGCTGGAACCGGCGGTGGTGGTGGACAGAATCATGGAATCGTCGTCGAGGTAGGCGGCCACAGCGCCATCGGCCTGCTGGGCGAGGCGGCCGGTCTCGAAGCGCAGCGTGCGCTTGCCAAACGATCCATTGTCGATTACGGCCTCAACGGCCTTGATTTCGGGACCCTCCATAGGGTTCCTCCTTCTTTAATTTTCTAATTATTCCTACATACTGTGCTGCGGTTCGGCGACTCGCTTGAACCGCAACTGTCCTCTTCAGCGGACGTCACATACCTTGTTTCGACTGACCCCTTGGTCGTCGTTCCTCGTGTCAACCCCTTCATTCGGGTTCTCTTGTCGGCCTTACCTGCTGGCCTATCCTCTAACCCTCTTGCCGTTGTTGCCGTTGGCTGGCGATATGTAAAACGCCCGAGCACCATCCTAGGTACTCGGGCGGAAGTCTTCAATTATCGACGCAGACCCAGACGCTCGATGAGGGAACGGTAACGGTTGATGTCAACGCGCTTGAGGTAGTCAAGCAGGCGACGACGGTCACCGATCATCAGCTGCATACCACGACGGGAGTGGTGGTCGTGCTTGTGCTCCTTGAGGTGCTCGGTCAGGTCGGCGATACGCTTGGACAGCAGAGCCACCTGGACCTCGGGGGAACCGGTGTCACCTTCATGGGTCGCGTACTTAGCGATGATTTCCTGCTTTTCTTCAGCCGTCAGTGCCACGGCATCCTCCTTATATTGCTGCGCGGTGCTACCGGACCGATGCCGGCGCGCTCTCTATCCGCGGGCGAAATACGCCAAGGGTCAATTATACAGGAGCACCAGACACCACGAATCAGACCAACGTCAGCAGGCCGCCAAACATCACAACAAGCAAAGCAATCGTCTCAATCACAAAAAATAAGATAAACGACGCCCAACTGCGCGTCAGCACATTCAACGGCGACTCTTTTTTAATCGTCACCAACAATCCCACCCACAGCACCGCGAAAACGGCAACGCCAATACCAACTGAAATAATGCCAAGATTCGCCGCATTCGCCAATGCCGACGACTCTCCGTACACCACATATGTCGCATACCAAAAATCAATTTTCAGAATGCACAGGCCGGCAATGAGTTGCTCCGCCGCCAAGCCAATCACAAAAACCGCGCCCCACAAGCGCCGATGGGCGTCAACAACCAGCAGACCAAGGCCGGAAACGGCAATCAGCGTCACCGTCCAGGCAACAAACGCGGCGCCGCGCGGCTCAAGCGCGCTCAAATTATCAAGCAGCCACTGCGTATCGTTCACCGCAATCGCACGCCCCACCAATACGGCACCACAATGGCCGCAATCACCAGCAGCGCATAAGCCAGCCACAATGCAGGATGCGAGCGCTTACGCTCAATATCGGCCAGCGACAGCGTCGATTCGGGAATGGACGCCACCGGATGCTTGGAAACATCGTTATGTTTGGAAACATCGTTGGGCATGGGCGAAACACCATCGGACCGCGTATCGATTTCAGCCTGCACCTCACCGCTCGCCTGCTGGTCGACCGGCTGTTTCTCCACGCTGGAATTCACCGCCATCTACGTTTACCTCGCGTTCGTTGTTCGACGCCACACCTGTCTGCACAATGCGTCGTCTCATGCCGCGACGCCCATGCTAGGACGGTATTGTATCGTGAGTGCGCCATACGATAATGACATGGCGCCGGACATAACGCCGCAATACCTGATTTTCGCTAATCGCAACCATGCTTCGGCGGACGACATAAGCCATACATATGTTCATAAGGGCGAACCATATCCGAATTACTCACTCCGCTAACATCACCACATAACGGCAACATAGATACACAGCCATACTTGATATCAGGAGAACGCCGTCGATTCGAAATGAAAACTGCCAGCCGCCCACACACCAGCTCCTTTGTTTCCAAAATCGCACATTCTACGCCGATGTCATGCTCCACCATGTCTCACGCCGCGGTCTCAACATAACAGGATGGGTTGTACGAATCCACGTTGCCGAGCATTCGCACAACCCACCATTGCGACACATCACTGATTCCGCACATTCAATCGCTGCAACCAACAGGCTGCGGCGATATTTCAGCGCGAAGAGCGGCGTATCCGAATGACACTGATGCCAGCCAGCATCAGGGCAATTGCAGACAGCACCATCGGTGTTACGGACGAACCAGTTGATGACAGTTCAGATGAATTATCATCAGCAGTAGAAGACTGTTGCTGGCCGCCATCACCGGTCTGATCGCCGTTACCCGACTGGTTACCGTCACCGGTCTGATCACCACCACCAGGATTTCCGCCATCACCAGACTGACGGTCAACCGCCAATTGCGCGAGCTGCAAACTCAGTGCACGCTGCGGGGCATCCACCTCATTTTGCGTGGAAGGATCGGATGCCAACGCCTGCTTTGCCTTATCAAGTAGCGTGAGCATCTTATCCCACTCATCCATAGGATATTCCGCAGACTGCAGAGAGTCAGCCTGATCAATGGCCGAACGCAGCTTAGACGTATCCACAGCTTTGCCGTCAGAAGTCAACACGTCGCTCAAGTCATAGTAATCAAAATCGACATAACCACCCGTATTCTCCTTGGCGTAATTGAACAAGCCGATTCGATACCCCTTAAAGTGCGACAAGCTCCAATCGTAAGTCAGCGGCCCCTGCTCGTCGCCAAGCTTGGACCATTGCTTACCGTCCAGACTGTACCAATACTGAATCGTCAACTTACCACTCGCATTATCCAGTGTGTTGTCCGACTTGATCCACACATTGGTCGCATCATCTGGCAATGTCACTGTGCCGCCCGATACAAAGGCCTCTTCAGCGTCACGATCAATCGTATCGTCAACGATATTACCGTCCGCGTCCTTCACGCCATTGTCGTAGACACGCTTGACCACGCCCAACGTTCGCTGTCCATTTTCTTGACGCACAGCGGCATAGGCAAAACTACGGGTATATGTAGCGAGGCCTGCGGTGTCTCCATCCTTCATATGACTGACATCCATGTGGGTTTCCACAGACATGGATCCGCCAAAGGTACGCTGCGACAAAACGTTACGGGCGGTTTCAAAATATGTCAGGTCGCCATAAGTGCCTTTCATATATTTGGCCGTGGCGGAAACCTTGTGCCCATTGGTCAAACGCAACCAGCCTTCACGATCAGTGAGAGACCAATATCGGTTATCTGGATTATGTCCCCATTCCCATACCAAATCAAGATTCGAACCATTGGGTTGGTATTCTTCGGCGACCGGATATTCCTTCTCATCAGCAAGACCGATCAGGGAAATATCGTCGATGACGTAATCCATGCACGTGCCTTCCGCACCCCACGCGGTTTCGACAATGAGTTTGGAACCTTCCACATTAGCGTCGGATGGGATGGAGAACTCACCTGTGATAGTAGTCGTCTCCCCACGTTTCACTGTTCCTGTGGCCACACGATTAATTGTGCCGTCTGCATATTGAATCGCCACATAAAACAGGTGGGAAGTCACAGCCGATGAATCGACGCCGTCCATCTCATGGTCGTATCGAATCGTTGCACTGGCACGATATGTCACGCCCTGCTGCAATTTTCCATCCATAGATTGACCCGGGCCAGCGCCATTGTATTCGCCACGATTCGTCACAGCAAGACTCGTGGTTCCAGAAAGAGAACCATCCGTAATCGCGGTAAGCGTACCATTCCACTGAGGGGTCCACGATTCAGTCCCGTTTTCGAAATCGCCATTGTCCACCAGCTCGATTCCAATCAGAGAATCGTCAACCTGAGGAGGCTCCTCCAGAGTCCACCAATCCTGATCCTGATAAGACTGATGAGGCGCGTCATTATCAAAATCGTCCGAATTGACCAGGGAACGCTGGCGAACCAGATTCTCCAAATCAGCAGGCAAATCAATCAGTTTGTCGTAGGTGTCCGACGCGCTTACCTGATTATTGTCCCCAAACACAGGCCATCCGTCATCACCCCACGTTGCAGGAATCAAACCGGGAATACGTCCGGTCGGATATGTGTCTCGGAAGAAGAATCCATGCCAAGACGTCGTGCCATCACCGTTGTCGACTTCAACAAGGCTACCTTGTGCGAAAGCACCTAGATAATACTTTTTGGCTTCGTATTTGGAGCCATCAAGCAAATCAGTGGTGCGCAGCAGCATCACCGTACGACCGTCTTTGCCCCAGTAAATCGTTGGAGTATAGAAATAATCACCGATTTTGAAAGTCTGAGATCCTTCAAATCCGGTAGGAGTCTCACCAAGATCATCAGTGAACTGTTCGGCAGAGATGATATTCTCATGGCTCTCCACCACCGTGGTTAAATCATCGGACAGCCTATATTGGTTGACGCCGGAGATAATCCAAGGACTCCCTTGCTCATCAAAATACAATGACGGATCATGGAATCCCCGATTAAGGGCAATCTTCGTCCAAGGACCATTCTCAATATCATCGGTGTAGTAGATATAAGCGCCATTAAGGTTGTTCGTATTGAATAACACGTAGAAGCGGCCATTGTGATAGCGCAGCGACGGAGCCCACTCGCCTTCGCCATACGAGCTAGCTCCATTGCGCAAGGATGAAGCATCGCTCATAGAAATGCGATCATACACGTACGTGACTATCCACCAATTGACCAGATCATAGGATTTCATAATTGGAGATCCGGGACTGAGCTCCATAGTGGTACTCACCATGTAATACACATCACGACCGTCTTTGTTATTCGGATCGTCCTTCGACACACGAATAACACTGATATCCGGAACATCCGTGTTCAACATGGGAATGGAATACGTGCCATCACCGCTATCAGTCGTGGTGTAACTGCCATCCGATGGCGTTGAAGATGGCGTTGAATCATCCGCAAAGACCGGCATTGGCGCCAAAATCAACCCACAAGTCGACAACACCGCGATAGCACTAGCCGAAATTTTTTGTCGTAAATAATTCATAAGTCTTTTAACCTTTCATGATAAGCACTCAACATCGAGTGCGTATTCCAGTAGCATGCCCGCACAAATCAGCAATGAATGACGATAAGACATTCCCGCATATGGATAAGTGATGGACATTACCACTGCCAAAACTTACGCTTGAACAAGTACCAGTTCTAGGTTTCATGTGCGGTCATCCCGAGGCTGCCGCTACGGGATGACCGCATTACCAAGAGGTAACTAGCGCATCTCGCGACGCACTCGCGCTACGATCACACCAGTGAGAGCCAAGCAAGCGACAATCACAGCACCAGGCAAGACAGAGGAACCGGTTTGTGCCAAATCCACGCCATCCGTGTCATCAACGGCATCGGAAGCATTGTCATTGGAGCCGTCGGCATTGCCATCAGTGGAATCATCAGCCAGCTTCAGACCGGCACGTGCACTATTCAATGCAGCAAGCGCATCTTGAACCTGCTGTTCAGTAGCGGATTCATCCTGCAATACCGCCTGAGCCTTCTGCAATGCGTCAGCAAACACCTTCCAGCTCTCTTCCGTGTAATCGGAAGCGTTCAGGCCGGAATTCTCATTCACTGCGCTCTGCAAATCAGACTTGTCCACCGGAGTCGAAGGAGTTTCATCCTGCGACTCCGTGAAAGTGTACGTAGTGATGTCGTACAGCTCATCCTGAGCATTCGCACCACCATCGGATTTGAAGGAGAACACCACATGATGCACCCCTGTCACACCCTCAAGGGTGGTCGTGTAATCGGCGTACTCGGATCCATCACCGGCAGGAATCGAAATAGAAGCCACAGGTTCGGAATCCGGATCATCAAGACGAATCTCAAGGATGCCTCCGGCTTTGCCAGCTGCAGTCACAGTCAGCGAAGAGGCGCCGTTATTCCCGAAATCGACATTCGCCAAAGACGTCCACTCACCATTATTAATATTGCTGAGCTTCTGACCTTCGGAATTGTCTGTAGTCATATCGACCACGCGCACACCAGAAGTCAGGTCATATGCGTTCTGAATGCCGGAATCCCATGCAATGGTGGAAGCTGGAATGCCTCCATCTTGATACGCGTCCAGATTCTTCACCGAAGAGAGACCCTCATATGTCATTGCAATATCGGCAATGGAACCATCCTCGTTAACCGTAATCGGATCGAGATGAGTATTTCGGTAGCCATGCGCCGCGTCAAGATTACCGCCGTTCATCAATTCCTTTGCCACCGTTTGCGCATGGTAGGTCATATACCACTGGTCGCCAAGTTGAACCATCGCGTGATGATTGTTGCCGCCAACACCGAAATACGTGCTCGGATTCTTCAGAATCTCACCCTGATAAGTGAACGGCCCCATCGGGTTGTCTGAAGTCATATACGCGATATTGCCGTAACCGACCGTGTTACCATCAATTACGTTGTCATGGCTGAAATTAGTGCAATACGAGTAGTAATAAGTACCACCTATCTTGGCAATCCCGGAGTCCTCAAACATGGCAGGTGCGTCTATGGCCTGAGCCTCACCTTCGGTATGCAGCATGTCATCGGACAGTTTAATAACGCGAGCCGTGTTCGGATGTTCTTCCTCGCCTGTCGGAACACCACCTCCGTAATACAGGTAGCCCTGCCCGTCATCATCCACGAACACCGCGGGATCAAACAGCCAGACCACACCAGCGGATTCAGGAGTACCGCCCTTAATCAACAGCTCACCGGTTTCGTCCTTCCACGGACCAACAGGAGAATCCGAGGTCAGCACACCGATACCGCTGCCGCCATTGGCGAAATACAGGAAGAACTTCTCTTTACCGTTGATGGTCTTATGAGCGACGGCAGGAGCCCAGGAATTGCTGGCCCAGGTGGCCACCCCCTGTTCTCCAGCCACACGAATGTAACCCTCATTACGCCAATTGACCATGTCATCACTGGACAGAACATTGATGGTCTTTACTTGAGCGAACGAATTGTCCTTGATCTGCCCAGTACTGTCATATTCATAGTCATAATTCAACGAGCCATCAGCATTCACAGAAGTGCCATCACCCGTAGTGTAGATATATACGCGTCCGTTGTATTCCATAGCCCACGGATCGGCGCCATACCAATAATCGATAATCGGGTTTGAATAGTCGCCGAAAGCCTTGGCTGCCGTTGCCGTACCCGTAGTCGGCGGCACGAATGAGGAACCAGAATCCGAACCGGTTACGGAAATGTCGTCGACAATGAAGTCGGCATTGCTCGTGCCATACTTGTTTTCAATCACCAGCGAGGGACTGGTGAAATCACCACTACCACCTAACGTTCCAGTACCTGAAATTTGTGTCCACTCACCCGCTTTCGCCGTTCCGGTCGCAATCTGGTCACATCCGGAACCATTACCCGAACAAACAGTGATATTGAATTCACCGTCTTCCGTGGCCTTGACCCACATACTTCCGGTATATGTCTGTCCTTTTTCCACCTTGCCATCAAGAGACTGGATTGCACCAGCATCAGAGGATGTACGATCAGTAACGCTCAAGGCGCCACTGCCACCATGCACATCATCCGCAGTGACGGCAATGGACGATGCGGAGCTATTCCACACCGTTCCAGACTTCCAACCATTAAGATCGTCTTCGAATCCGCCGTTGACGACCAATTCGACGGGTTCATCGGCCGACGCCGCAGTCACTCCGATAGTCGCTGGAAATACAGCCCCCATGCAACACAGCACGGATGCAGCCGCAGCAGCAACCACACGACCGGTTTTCCTTGTTTGCAATATGTGAATGTTATAAACCATTCAGTTCCCTTTCCTGAATGATGGAGGGCGACTCCCCCCCCCATCATTTTTTCTTCGGGCGGGTTCTAGTGATCGTTGCAACACCTGACCTACCGCAAGGAGGGTCAGGTG
>OHNY01000380.1_pt1 | contig 11761 bp, 5 predicted proteins | sample 1569671 | NCBI WGS metagenome assembly OHNY01 (sample SAMEA3879523, study PRJEB24766) | human gut metagenome | biome: human-associated habitat; feature: feces | place: USA | collected 1985/1987
CCCGCCTCGAAATTTTCGTTTTGGATAAAAAACGCCAATGCCACCGGAACAGTCGCAGTTTACGGATTTGACGGCTTTCAATGGCACTCTCTCGGTGAAGCCTCAACAATTAGTTATCGAAGTGGGGGAATAGCCGATTTTTCCGCCAATATCCCGGTGGGGTGTATTCAGTTCAAAATGATTTATACCGATGAAAATCCAGATCTAAACAGTCCCACGGCTATTGACGAAATAAGTTATACTTATGGCGGTATCGTAAAAACACGGGATTATCTTGTCGAAAACAAACGAATCACAGAAACGTCAGCTCCCGTAACCGGACTCAAAGACAATACCGATTATTTTTACACGGTAAAAAGCACCAACGGCTCTGAAACTTCTTTGGAATCAAATATGATTGATGTATTCGGATATGCAGGTTCCCTTTCCAAACCTGTACTCAAAGAATTCACCGATATTAAAGGGGGGCAATATACAGCCAACTGGAACACAGTCATCGGGTCCAACGGATATGTCGTTTACAATGTTTATACCCACATTGCCCAAAGAGACGAAACAAAAACCATTCTCCACGAAAATTTCGATGCTTTTACGGGAGGCACGATCGATCTTCCGGCAGAAGACGACGGTACAACGAATTACGACGAATATACAACGGTCCCTGACTGGTCTGTTAATTTCGGATGCTGGACGGAAGGCATGCTCAGTGGTATCAATATTCAGACCCCCGTCATCAGCACAACCAATACAAATGGTTGTACAGTCAACGTACGAGTATATGGAGCCAAAGGAGACAAAATCGACTTTAACAACTACTACTCACAAGGTACTCCCGAGAAAATAACCAAATTTCTCACACAAGAAGGCTATAATAATTTGACAATAGACTTTAAGCATAGCAGTGAACAAATGCGTATCGAATTATATTTCAGGCAACTCGATTATACCAAAGAAATCTATCTCGACGAATTCACAATGACTCAAACTCTTTCAAAGGGAGACCGGTTTAGCTATAACTACGATTATACCCTCGTCGAAGGCCGCAGGACGAACAGTTATACTTTTACAGATCTACCCAAAGCATGGGGTGACCAATTTGCATTTCGCATGAGTGCCTATGCGGTAGTGGGCGACGGTCTTGACCAATCTCAATGGACAGAACTGACAGAAGTTCCCATTCCCTCGAATATAGACAATAGCCGTCGAGAAAACCAAGAGATCAAGGTTATTTCCTATCCCGGCAACACAATTATACGACTTTTTGTACCCCAAGAAATTATCATCAGCGACCTACAAGGTCGAATCGTAGCCCAAGTTCAAGGCGTTGAGGGAGATAACTCCATCTTATTGAAGCAAGGGATTTATTTGTTGCGATGTGGTAACCATTGTCAAAAATTTATCTGTCGATAACGAAGAAACGAGCAAAACGAAAATCGGATTCAACATTTAGTCGATATAATTAAAACGTTCACATTTAAAATAAAACGAGATTACCTCCAAAAGATAATCTCGTTTTATTTTTATTTCAACAGCCCGATTACTTTAAAATCCCGATAGCGGAACACAGGCTCGTGTCGATTAACTATTATAACAAATTCCAATCTAAGTCCAGATTCAATCAACAAAAACTTTGAACTCGGCAACTTGCGTACCATCTTCACGGTGAAGGACTACGATATAATAACCACGAGAGAGGCTAATGTCCGTACCACCTATAAAAACATCTTCCGAGACGAGACACCCATCAAGGGCAAATACACGAACCTGCAACTGTAAATTGTTTTTACTTCGCAAGAAAAGCGTATTATCCGAACTATAATAGATCAACTCGCCAGATGTTTTAATCGATTCAACGCCACTGCCTTCCGTTTCTTCATTATCCACCCTCAATTTCATTCGGTTAAGGTCGAGCGTCAGAATACAATGATTTGTCTTGGGAAGCACAAACTTATAGTCATTTCCCTCCTCAAACGAATTATACTCATAAATAACATCATGTTCCTCGCCAAAACGAATAGGTTCATCTTTTGTCCTAGCCACATAACAACGTTCCCAAGTTCCTCTTCTACGAAGGAATTTGAAATCGCCGGCCTCTACATCTCCTTCCCAACGATATACACCCTCTGCGATCGGGGTCATCACCATAGGATGGGCATTATCCCAACCACAAGGCATAGCCGCTCCAACAGCAAAAACCGAAAGAGGAAATGGATTCTCTACCAAATCCGGTTCAAACTTTTCGACGGTAAGTGTAAGATTGAGTAAATCGACTTTCAATTCATAATATCCATCTCCACTTCGGTCAGCCGGAATAGTCCACTTATTATCCTCTCCATTCAAACGCATTTTCAAAGGTTGTCCCACCTTTCCCGAAATAGAAAAATCTCCACTCGATGCAGGGTGATATTTATCGTCCCAGCTCAATCGTTTCAAAAACATGAAACTACCGCACTCGTCACCCTCATCGTTATAGCGCATGACACCCTTATAATAGAAAATATAAGGATATGTCCGATCCACTTCTAAGGCTTTGGCATCCTGAAACTTCCAAAATTGAATCTCTCGATTAAACGGGCCTCCTATGATATACAAGTTTTTAGGCAATTCGAGCCGTTCAGCCTTCAAACTTTTTGCATTACCATCGACTGTAAGGGTCAATCTATATACATTGGTCTCGCTCGCATACCGGATACACAACCCTCGCTCGTCTTCACCGGCCTCTCGCAAAGGTATAGAATCGCCCAAAGGATTATTACTACCACATTCATGGACATACTCCGTTATACCATCGGTCAATTTAAACAAAACTTCCGGCAAGCCACCCACGTAAACAAACTCCTTTCCATCGTCTCCCACCGGAGAAAGCACGACGGGAATCTTTAATTCAGCCGTATCTCCAACAAGCCGCCAATCTGCTCTCGCAGTTAGAACAAATCCAAACAAGAGAAATAAAACGGCCATATTCTTGCAAAATCTTTTCATATTTTTCTCTTTTTATTATTCAATGATTACGGTTATAGCTGAACTGCATGCTCTTTTCGGTACGGAAATCACGATCTTTTTACCCTCGGCATCATACTCATAGACAGCATGCGTTCCATCGGAAAAAGTGACCTTTGTCGGAGCCTCGTTCCGAGCCAAAAATTCAAGACGATAAGCCCGTTCTTCCGGCATATCGTCGAATGATCCGGTACGAGGATAAATAGTACAAGAGGTTCTTCCGTCCTCGGTATTTTGCGTAATTCTTGTAAATGTACAAGCTGTTTGATAATCAGCGTTGTTTCCGGCATCCTCATAATAATTAAATTCGCCTCTGGCTCCGGGTGTAAACTGCAAAGTGAGTGTTTCAGGCCGTTTTTTCAGGTGCATCATACGAGGATAAAGCGGAATGATAGCACCCTCGCGATAATAATAAGGAATCTGTTCACGAGTGAACGAACGAGTAACGACCGAACCACCGTCGATTAACTCACCCGTCATCACTTCATACCACTTGCCCTCAGGTAGCCAAATATCTTTTTCACTGACATTCGTTCCTTTATCCGACGAAGTGACGGGGGCTACGAGTATATCGTTTCCAAACATATACTGTCCCTCATAACGGTAAGCCTCATCTGCTTCGGGATAATCATAATACATAGGACGACACATGCCCACTCCCGTATCGTACGACCAACGTGCCATCGTATAAATATAAGGTATCAAAGCATAACGCAAATAAATGGCATCACGCATCTGCTCAAAATTAGCATATTTCCAAATGCGACGTTCGATATGGCCGGCAGCCGTAGCATGTGTACGCAATATAGGAGAGAAGACCCCGTATTGAATCCACCGCAAATACAACTCGGCATCGTTGGCTCCCTCCTGATTATGACCTCCTATATCATGACTCCAATAACCATAAAGTACATTACTGGCAGTAGAGTTGAAGTAAGTCTGGTAATCGAGACTAGCCCAGGAAATAAATGTATCACCCGAAAAGCCCACCTGATAACGATGATTTCCAAGTCCTCCCCAACGATGATAAATCAATGGACGCGTCTGACGTTCACGCTCCATTTGGGAGAAAAATATATAATTCAGCCACCAAGTATTACTTAGATTTTTCACTTCTTTATCAAATGGTTCCTGCTGCCAATCCAGCCACCAAAAATCTATTCCGGCATTGTTCATAGGCATTAGAACATTCTTGAACATACTTTTTATGAAACTCTTTTTTGAAGATATCCAAGGTATTTCCTGTTTAGTAGCCGGATCCACTCCATTATCACGCGCCACAGCTTCATATTGTTCTTCGTAACTACGGACTCCTTCTGCAGGATGCAGGTTAAGGGTAACACGTAGTCCATTGTCAGCTTTCAAATCTTTAAGGAGTTTACGATAATCAGGAAACAACTCTTTGTTCCATGTCCATCCGGTCCAACTCCCCCGTCCCTTATCTGTATAATGCCAGTCCATATCTATTACAAGCACATCCAAAGGAATATTATAGTTTTCAAAATTCTTGCATAATTCTCGCAATTCATGATCACTATACATCCAATAACGACTCCACCAATAACCGAAAGCATAACGGGGAGGAAGAGGCATACGGCCGGCAAAAAGAGTATAGTCTTTCAATGCAGCTTTATAATCATGTCCATAAGCCATAAAATACCAGTCTTGAGCCCCCTCAACATGTTCACGAGTCTTCACCCAATTCCAGTTATCCGCATCACCATCGAAAAGAAAATTGTTGGAGTCATCTAAGCAAGTCCACCCGTCTTTAGCAAGAAGCCCATCTTCCAAATCCGCTTTGTGCCCCCAACACTTATCCCCGTCCCATCCGTCAAGTGTACGAGTCGTGCCTTTCAGATTATACTGTTGCTTCATACCTGGCTTCCAAACGAAAGCAGGTGTCAACCCTTTCATCGAAGAAATCTGAAGATTCTCGGCAGTGAAAGCACCACTATTTTTTTTATAACGCAGTTTCATTTTAGAGGTAGAAAGCTCAATCCATGCACCTTTCTTTAGTTTGAATTTAACTGCCGGATAATTACGTTCTACAGCCAAGAAAGAGTGTTGATTAATGAATTTACCATCAGGAGCATACTCCATACGAATTGTACCGTCAGAAATGACTGTAAAACGTACATTCGTATCCTCATAGGCAACGTTATTCGATTTTTCTTGTGCACCCAAGGAAATTGAAAAGAAAGTTATCAAAAAGAACAAGTAAAAGTTCTTCATCTGCTTGAATTTTGAATAATGAATAATTGGTTTGGTTTAGAATATTAAGGCATCTCTTCCACTTTTCATGCAAAAATACAAAAAAAGAAAGAAGAGATGTTTGAATTTACACAGAATCAATCTCTGGTAACATGAATGACAGCCGTTTTCACACTGCCTTCTTCGGCTAAAGCAGTAGAAATAGACAGATCAATAGGAGTTGCAGTGATGCTAATAACAACATCATAGGTACCTGTTTGTGTAAAGCCAGCTTTTGTCAAGTAGTCTTTTAATTGAACTTTACTTATGGTCATACTCAACACATTAAGTTCTTCTTCAACTGTCACCTCGTTGTTCAAGACTTCTGTGACAATATTCTCTGTATCAGAATCACTGGCTTTAGTAAATGCTACCGTATAAGTGGCATTACCTACATCTACCCAACGGAAAGCTATAAATTGAGGAGTGGTAAGATCTGTCATGTCCAACGTATACTCATCGGCCTCTATAATTAAACTTTTAGGTGAAGGAACACCGGCCCCATCTTCGTCAACGCAAGACTGAAAGCCCACAAATAGTAGTAAAGATACTACCAAACGATATAAATGTTTCATTGTAATCAAGATTTATAGTATTCAAGTTTTGAAGCCGGAATTCTTCCGGCTTCCATTCTTTTATTAGTTTGCAGGAACAAACTCTGTATGCATATCTTTCACATCCAAACAGAAAGTAAACTTGTAACGACCACTTACAGTAGGAACCCACTTGAGGTCACCGCCATCTTTTTCCAGACGATACTTTGTCAAGTCATGATTTGTTAACGGATCGGTAGCGGCCTCCGGAGCAAAGAAGAACGGATCTTCACCCCAACTTGAACCTCCAAGACTGATTTTTATTTCACCGCCAGCATTGAACTCACCTGTCCAAGAATACAGGTGTGGATTACGAGCATTCTCTATTTTGAAAAGACCATCACCACTATTAAGAGTCCAACCAACAGAACAACCATTACCTACCATATACATTGTTTCAGGAACAGGTAGTTCTAAAATTTCCATCATACGGCAATCATTATAATCGTTATTAGTGTCCACAATGAAAGTGCGACGTCCTGTTTCTGTATTAGTAAATTCTGTAATTTCACCCTCATTCAAATAGACCATATGAAGACCATCTCCACTATTACCGTAGGCAGGATAATCTCCACCTGCTACTGTAATAAAATGATACGCACAAGGAGTCACATCAAATGTACCCTCATAAATACCGGTTCCCATGTTGCGTTGTCCTAGCCGTTGAGTTGAGACTTTACCCTCATTATCTGTCATGTGAATGTAAATATAAGTAGGATACTTCTCATAACCCGACACAGTAAATTCTACCGTGGACGATTCCGGCTTTATGTATTTGTCCGCATTATGAACGGTACAAACGACTTGTGCAGTAACTTTAACCTCTTGCCCCGGCAACACCCAAGTACCAATAATAGCATTAAGTTCATCATGCGTGAAACTCTTTTTCCGATCAGTATCCAATTCATAAAAATCGGTATTATTTGCACTTTTATTTGCCGTAGCATACAAACGTAACGAGTAGGTCACTAAGTCAGTCTCATTGACCGGACTACTAGCGGCATCCCAAGTAAAGGTTATCGCAGTTTCGTCTTCCTTTCCTTTATCCAACACCAGCTTATCGGTAGAAGCTACAATATGCATCTCGTCAGGCTGTTCGTCCAGCGTGAAGTACTCTGGATCTTCATTACAGGCTGTCGCCACTCCTAATATGCTGCACAACCCCATTATTTGATAGAATATCTTCTTCATAATTTTTTACTTCATTAAATAATTGATTGTTATTCACTATTCGAGCCAGAACGGAGTTTGCACCAAATTCGGGTTCTTCTCATATTCATCAATAAAGACTGGCATCCAATAGTAACATCTTTTCCATACACGAGTCTGATAAACGGTACGTTTGAAGAAAGTCTCATTGGTAGTTCCCTCTGAATTCATACCATAATCATCACCAATCATTTCCGGTGTATTTTCCACATCTTTCCAACGACGAAGATCGTACCAGCGATTGTTCTCCAAACAAAGTTCTACACGACGTTCAGCTTTGACAACTTTACGCACAGCTGCTTGCGTGTTCTCTATATGTATAAAATTCTCATCCAAGTCAGAGACAGCGTCAAATGTGTACTGACGCACACCTGCCCGTTCTCTTACCTTATTTAAATATTTTAAGCACAATTCACGGGCAGCACTTGTATCATAGGCCTCATTATTAGCTTCGGCATAATCCAAATAAGTGAAAGCCAACCGATAAGTGAAACCTTGACGACTAGTATATACACCTGTTTTTTTATTATCGGTCATACAAAGACTCTTACGAACCAAATAACCATTTTGAGGAGCATCATGAGGCGAGCTGGTACGAATATTGTCTTTTCCGTTGTAGAAGAAGTCATACGGACGCTTCGCACATTCTTGCCAAGATCCATGGAAAGAAACAGCATTATAAAAACGAGGTTCGCGGTTGCAATACATCTTATAGATTCCGGCAGCAGTTATTTCTCCCTCTTTACCGGTACCATAAGACCAGCTAGTATTACGTTTATCTACATTTTCCGAGAATCCCTTTTCTGAATAAGATTCATCCTCAAGAATAGGTAATCCCCTTCTTGTGAAAAATGCATCAACCAATCCTTGATAGACTCCTTGACCACCACCGCCACTGAATTCACGTGTGGAAGCTCCATAAAGGAAAAAATCAAAGTAACCGTTTCCTTTTGTTACCGGGAAAGTAATTTCTCGGTTTCCTTCACTCCATTTCTTGATATGGACATTATAGGTAGACATGAATGGATCGTTCTCACCAGTAGGACCTGTTTCAACATACAGTTTGTATCCTGCTTTTTCCGCTTCATCAATACAAAGCTTGCAAGCCTCGGCTGCTTTTACCCATTTGTTGGGATCGTAAGTCGGATTGAATACCAGTTCCCCCGCTTTATTACGATAATCTTTGTACCATTCATTACCATTAACCAGAGGGCTAGCAGCAAACAATAACATACGAGAACGAACAGTCAGTGCCATAATCTTATTGATACGACCATATTTAGAAGGATCATCGTAGATAGCAGGCAGTGCATTTGCGGCCTCCAACATTTGTTGATCACAATAATCTACTACTTCATCAAAAGGACTTTGTCCAATCATCAAATCAGACAAGGTGAAATCACTAGGGGTGATATAATCCGGTTTAAAAGGAATAGCACCATAGTTTTCAGCCAACTGCCACCAAGCATAAGCAGTTAGGAACTTAACTTCCATCTTCATATTATCTATTTCACTCTGTGGCAAATCACTATCCGGCAAAGCATAGGCACGTTGTTGAAAAATATATCCGTGACGGATATATTGCGGCATCATACGCCAAAAATCGCCATCCCATGTCGAATTGACAGTCCATTCACCAAAGATTTTAGGAATGGTGGTTTTACCATCCCATTGCTCCCAGCGCTTTGAAGGAGTCAGGTCATCAGCAAACACTTCGTAACCATCTTTCCAGATACGCCATTTATCAGGCTCATGAATTGTGTTGTACACAAAAGCCAACCATTGATACACCTTATCTCTATTGGAAAACACCATTTCGATGTCCAGTTCCGTGTCAGGTTCTTTATCAAGATAATCTGCACACGAAGTATTTGTCGTAAGCAGCGAAGCCGCCATAAGACCCGCTACCATATATTTTGAAAAATTGAGATGTCTCATAAAATTGTTTTTGAGGTTTAGTTTAGAAATTAATATCAATACCAAACAAAATAGAACGGTTCATCGGATATTTCAAACCATTATTAGTACCAAGTTCCGGATCCCACAATTTGAAAGGAGAGAAACATAAGAGGTTGTTACCGCTGACAAATACGCGTGCCCCCTTAGAGTAAATTTTTTCCATCCATTTCTTCGGGAAAGTATATCCGATTTCTACAGTTTTCAAACGTAAGAAACTCATATCCTTCTTCCACCAAGTAGAAGCACGATAGTTGTTCTTGTTAGGACCATATGTAAGGCGAGGCCAAAAAGCATACGGATCTTGATTATCATCCGTCCAACGATCATCCAGATTTTCAGAATAAGCATTCCCCTGCACAGTTGTACCACTACCTGGCAAGAAGATGGTTGAATTACCAATCACACGATGAGCGTCGGCAGTACCTTGAAAGAAGAAATTAAAATCTATGTTCTTATAAGCTATAACACCGCCAAAACCGTAAACGATACGCGGATCTTCCGTTCCGCCAATATAACCTTCGTCTTCTTCAGTAATTTTACCGTCTCCATTCATATCAACATATTTAATGTCACCCGGATAAAGTTTGTCAGCACCCACCTCTTGTTTTGGAATACCGAATTTCAATGAACCATCAGACTCAAAATCGTCTGCAGTGAACAAACGTTCAGCGGTAAGCCCCCAAAGTTCATTCATAGAGCGCCCTGTCTGTCCGCGATAAGTACCAATTTTAGAAGGAGCCTCGTCATACTCGTCTACACGATTCTTGGCAAAAGTAAAATTCCCATAGAAAGATGTAAACCAGTCTTTATTAAGTTGCTTGTGCAAATTAATCGAAACCTCCATACCGCCATTCGTTACTTTTCCATAGTTAGCCCAAGGATTTGTGATAAAACCTGTTTGTGTAGGAATAATACGACGTTGCATAAAGATATTCTTACGTTTTTCACGGAAAACATCTACTGTAATATCCAACGCGTTCCACAAACCAACTTCCAGACCAAGATTTGATTTAGTAGCTGTTTCCCAAGTCAGATTTGTCACACCAATCTCGCCTTCTGTAATACCTTTATCGTAGTTCTTTTGTCCTGTAGTCCCCCAAGTATATCCGCTGGCATCTGTTTTTAGTGTAGTCAAATAAGCAAAACGACGACCACCAATATTATCGTTACCTGCTTGTCCCATACTAGCACGGAATTTAATCTTATCAAAAGTGTTTTTCAAAGGCTCCATCCACGGTTCTTCACTCATCAACCAACCTAATGCTACGGAAGGAAAGAAACCGAAACGATGACCTTTGGCGAAATTTTCCGAACCATTATAACCGAAGTTGAATTCAGCTACATAACGGCTATCGTATGTATAAGACAAACGTCCTGCAAACCCTTGTTTACGATAATCCTGAATAGAACCGTCGTCATAAGCCTGTTGATTATAAAGAAGCAAAGCATCAATATCGTTCTTTCCGAACTTACGGCTATAATTCAAGTTAAACTCAAAATAAACATTGGTATTACCATATTCAGTGCCGGTTTCACTACCCATTGATTCATCGCCCACATCATACGACGTATACACCAAATTACCTTCTGCATCACGCCCTGTCGCCGGATGTACGGTAGGAGTATTGCTGGTACGCGACCTCCTGCTACTGTTCCAACGGTCGAAACTGAAGATACCTTTAGCTTTCAATCCCGGCGTAATCTGTCTCAAGTCTTGTTCTACAGAAAATAAAGTCTGAATCTTGGACGAGGTAGTGAAGTCATACCCTCCCTGCGTCGCAGTCCTCCACGGGTTAGCTCTATTCATTTCACGAGGAATGGAACCGTCGCTATAACGTGCCGGGTGCACAAAAGGTAAAGTCTCGAAAGCTTCGGAAAAAGCTTGGTCTGTGCTGCAACGTTGTTTCCTGAAACGATTCAGAAAACCACCAATATTTACACGCATCAAGGTAGTTTTGGTTACGTTCATATCAATATTCGAACGCATATTGAACTGATTATTGTCCGTAGAATTATCTACCGGCAATGTTTTATCTTGTTGCAGAATACCCGACTCATTAAAATATGAAGCTACGATACAGTAACGCAAGAAATCAGAACCACCACTTACCTCCAAATTACCTTTGGTTGTGTAAGCATAATCTTTTGTAATTGCATCAATCCAGTTTACGTTCGGATAAAGATCGGGATCATATCCGCTACGGGTACGATCAATACGCGTTTGATCAAAAGGTAATATCGCTCCATCCTGTGCAGCCAGTTGGTTGAGTAACGTCATATAATCCGGTGCATCCAAAAAATCTGGGAATTTGGTAGGTTGATTAATAGAATGTTCTACGTGTACTCTTACCTGGGGTGCACCAATTTGACCGTGTTTCGTTGTGATGACGATTACACCATTAGCACCACGTACACCATACATGGCACTAGCCGACGCATCTTTCAAAATAGAAAAACTTTCAATCTCGGCTACATCTACGTTATTAAGATCTCGTGCAATACCATCCACCAAGATCAATGGAGAATTACTGCCCGAAAAAGAACTAATACCACGAATCCAGAAGTTAGAATCATCATACCCCGGTTCACCACTACGCTGAATAGCAATTACACCACTTAACTTACCCGCTAAGTTGTTACTTAATGTACGACTTGTACCAAATTGCAGTTGCTGTGGTTGAATCGTCTCAATAGAACCGATGATAGACGCTTTCTTCTGGCTACCATAACCGGTAATTACAACTTCCTCC
>OHNY01000381.1_pt1 | contig 11755 bp, 6 predicted proteins | sample 1569671 | NCBI WGS metagenome assembly OHNY01 (sample SAMEA3879523, study PRJEB24766) | human gut metagenome | biome: human-associated habitat; feature: feces | place: USA | collected 1985/1987
TCAGCAAAAAACCGATCAAATAGGTAAACAACTTACCCGGAAGAACCAGACAGAGGGCATTCCATAAAGGAGGAGCCGTCACCTCTCCATACACGGGATAGCCTACCGAATCCACATACCCCACGATCCAACAAAAAATACAAGCGCAAAGCATGTACAAATGGGTCATAGGTGTCGCTATAGTATATCTACGTCCGTAATATGAAGTTGTTCCTCTTGCCATAATCTTATTTCTTTCCTACTTATTTCCTAAAGCTATGAAATAAGTGGCAAAGGTATGAAAATATAACAAGCTAACTTCATTGGCCAACGAAGTTAACTAACCTTGGCATTTCTGTTAACTTCGTTAGTCAATGAAGCTAGTTTACTTGGTTGATGCATTAAACTATAAATTAGCTATGTTTTTTACCATATCATTTAGATATTATATTACATTTGAAAAATATTATTACAGAGCGTTGCATTGTTCAAAAAGAAACGTATATTTGTATTGTCTGATCAAAGAGCGGTCAGAAAATAAAAAGAAAGCGTTTTTTGCTTTGTCCTTGGTTCGAAGTCTGGAAAATTTCAAGCAAGGAGGATGAAGACAATGTAGCGCTCATTCTGTTAGTGCATGTACACGGCAAGCGTTCGCTGTGCCAATACATAACTTTACAGCGTGGGAATATTGTTTACTCATTCATCCTTGCAAGGTATTTCCAGACACCCGAATCAGATGAATAGAAAACAAGTCTCACGCTTACTTTGTTTTGAACCTAAAATTTATATTGCCCATAGGAGACAGAGGGAACCTTATCAGAAAAAGATTCATGGGTACCCAACGTTGGTATTATGAGATCCAAGCCAACGTACCCCACTCACATTTCAGGATCAAGAGGTACCTCCTCAAACAATTTATGTAAAAAATCGCTCAAAGCCCTTATGGGCTACTTTGTTAACGTTAAGAATAAGTTCTTAAACGTATGTCAGATTGGCTATTTATGAGCAGGACACTTTTACTATAGAGAAAACCGTATAAAAGCGCTTAGATCTGAAATCTTACCTATTATGTAGCTCTAATGTAATCTGCTTGTCACATGGATAGTCTCACTTTGCAATAGCTAAAAATTAAAACGATTTATGAAAAATTACAAACACGTAGTCCCTATCTTGGGAACCTTTTGCTTGATGGCATCTTTATCATTTATGCCAAAGGAAGCTTGGGCAGAGTCTTCATTAACACCTATCAGCCAACAACAAGGCAGTTATCAGTTAACCGGTACCATCCTCGACGGAATGGGTGAACCTGTAATTGGAGCCAATGTATTGGTAAAAGGAACAACGAATGGCGTAGTAACAGACTTAGATGGGAAATTCATCTTACAAGTAAAGCCAAATGATATTCTACAAATAAGTTATATTGGCTATAATTCACAAGAAGTGGCTGTCAAAGGCCAACATACACTTCATATTACTCTGAAAGAAGATGTAGAATCTTTAGATGAGGTAGTAGTAGTTGGTTATGGAACAATGAAGAAGAAAGACTTAACTGGCTCTGTGAGTAGCGTGAAGGCAGATGAACTGACAGCCTTTACCGTAGCCAACCCGGTACAGGCTTTACAAGGAAGAGTTCCCGGCGTAGTGCTCTCCCAAAATACAGGTGATCCTTCCGGAGATTACTCCATTAGGATACGTGGAGTAAACTCTATCAAAGGTGATAACTCACCCCTATACATTATTGATGGTATCCCTGCTAGCACTGCCTCTATCAACACCTATGATATTGAATCTATGGAAATCTTGAAAGACGCATCCGCCACTGCCATCTATGGTTCGCGCGGAGCTAATGGTGTTGTAATGATCACAACCAAGAAAGGGAAAAGTGGAAAGGCGAAAGTCTCATACGACTTTGAATATGGATTCCAAAAGCAAATCAAGAAATTAGATTTGATGGATGCCCAAGAGTGGGCTCGTTTTTATAACGAATACCTTGTAAATGCAGAGATACTAGAAACCGCTCCCTTTAGTGAAGCAGACATAGCTGCCATGGGGAAAGGTATTGACTGGCAGAAAGAGTTCTTTCAAAATGCTCCCATTATGAATCATAACATCAATGTATCCGGAGGTACCGACGACCTAAAATATTTTGTCAGTGGCTCTGCCATGACCAAAGATGGTTTGATCCCGAATAGTTATTATAACAAGTATAATTTACGAAGCAGTTTGGATATGACGATGAGCAAGATGATAACCGCTTCCGTCAGTATGGGTTACAGCATGATTAACCAAATGAACCAGTCTGATGGCGGCGGTAACGGAGGATCATCCATGATCGGTGCCGCTTACTCTGCCTCACCAAACTTTTATCCTTATGATGAGAATGGAGATTATAAAGATCTACGCTCTTGGTACAGCTGGTCTAGCCATGAGATCAAAAATCCTTTATGTATGGCTTATGAGTCCACTTATAAAACCGTGACAAATCTGACCAACATTAACGCAGCCTTGAACTTTAATCCTATTAAAGGCTTAACGATACGGGCCAGTTTCGGATTGGAAGGGTCTGATGCCCGCTACGATGGTTACACGACCAAAAAGTATATTTATCAAAACAATACTGCCAGTGTCAACCACAAGCGTAGTACGGATATCATTAACGAAGATATCGTAACCTATGATTTTTCGTTAAACGACATCCACAGTTTTAATGTGATGGGCGGCTTTACCTACCAACAAAATGTTTACAAATCTATCGCAGCCTCAGGCAACACTTTCTTGAGTGACGTTCAAGAAACTAACAACTTGTCATCAGCAGGAACAGCCAATACTCCAAGTACAAGCTACAGCAAATGGGTTTTGATGTCTTATCTCGGGCGTATCAACTATAGTTTATTAGGACGTTACCTTATAACAGCCAGTTTCCGAGCTGATGGATCAAGCCGCTATTCGGAAGGGTCAAGATGGGGATATTTCCCTTCTGGCGCTGTAGCATGGCGTGTGTCAGAAGAGCCTTTCATGAAAGAATTTGAAAATATCTCAAACATGAAATTACGTGTTGGCTATGGAAAGACAGGCTCAACAGCTATTGATCCCTACATGACACAAAATCTATTAACTACAGGCAAGACCGCTACTGGCAGCGAGAACGTACCTTACTACTCACCCAGCAGTACCTATCCAGAAGACCTGAAATGGGAAACAACCTCGCAATGGGATGCCGGCGTGGATTTGGGATTCTTTAAACAACGTCTACGCATTACCGCAGACTACTATTATAAGAAAACTACAGACCTACTGAATACGGTATCACTTCCTTCATCATCCGGTTATAAGTCCACCGTACGCAATATCGGTAGTATAAGCAATCGTGGTATCGAATTATTGATCGAGGGTGATGTGGTACAAAACAAGGACTTTGGCTTAACCTTACAGTTCAATATAGCCCACAACAAGAATCGTGTCGAAGAATTAGCTGATGGTAAAGATATCCTTGGTACGACTTATAGCAACTATGGATCCGGCTCCATCACTATTATCCGTGAAGGTGAACCATTGGGAGCTTTCTATGTCTACAAAGATGCCGGTTTAGACGAAAATGGCTCTTTATCTTATGAGGACATGAACGGGGATGGCCAATACACAGACACGGAAGACCGTTACATCGCAGGTTCTCCTTTCCCTGATTTTACATATGGTTTGAACTGTGGCATCCGCTATAAGAACTGGGACTTCAACTTCTTTTTACAGGGTAGTCAAGGTAATGATGTATTTAACTTAAGTGAGATGCGCAATTATAGTTACGGTCAAGGCATGAATATTGAGCGTAAAGTATACTATGAAAGCTGGCATGAAGGTCAAGATAACAGTCATGCGGCCTATCCGAGAATTGATGATGTCGGCTCATTGAAATATTCAGACCGTTTCATCGAAAATGGTTCTTACTTACGTCTAAAAAACATTAGTTTAGCTTACAACCTTCCATGCGACAAGTGGGCAACTAAAAACTGGCTAAGTGGCATACGTATCTTCGTGAGCGCACAGAATTGGTTAACATTGACCAAATATAACGGTGTAGACCCTGAAGTCAGCTCAAAAGGTAGCGACGTAAATGCAGGTATAGACCACCTAACCTATCCAAACAGTAAAACCCTCTCTATGGGTGTGAGTGTTAAATTCTAAAATAAGAAAAAATAATGAGACATCTATTAATAATAAGCGCAATGGCCGGAGTCACTTTACTAACAGCTTGTGACAACGCCTTAGATGAGACGGATTATACTTATTCAATCTCAAGTGAGACATTCTATAATACGGTAGAAGAGGCTAATGCCGCAGTTTTAGCTCCGTTAGATGCAATGCGATCGGCTTACAATTCAAATTTCTTCGCCACATTAGAAATTAATACGGAATATTGCTATCCGAAAGGTGTTTATCAAACTTATCAACAATACAATGGTTTCGTAAATGCCACACACATAACCCGAAGTGATTCTAACTGGCAAAGCCTATACAAAGCTATCATGTTCTGTAATACCGCTATTGAACGGATACCGAACGCCACAGATATGACCGAAGAGGAAAAGGCAGCTTATCTAGGAGAATTACGTTTCTTACGCGGCTTCAATTATTTTAATCTCGTGAAATACTGGGGTGGTGTACCTTTGAAAACTGATAAGAACATCACAGAGTGGAATATTCCCAAGAGTAGTAAGGAGGAAGTATATAACTTCGTAATCGAAGATTTAAAGTATGCTCTGGAAAATTGTCCCGATAAAAAACGTTATTTGGCGACCCCTGATAAAAATGCCGTGCGGGTCTGCCTTGCGGACGTATATATGCACACCGGAGATTATGCCGAGGCAAAAAGATTAAGCGAAGAAGTAGTAAAAAGCGGTGCATATCAATTAGTACAAGTTGAGGAAGCTCGGGACTTTGATAAGGTGTTTGGCGCAGACCTAACTACCTCGACAGAAGAGATCTTTTACATCAAAACTTCACGTATTGACGGTAAGACATGGGACTACCTCTCTTATACCGCACATCCTAAATACGAGTTCATACCTGGTAAAACCATGTTGAACGGGAATGGTTATTACACACACTATACAGATTTGCGTAATCATATTATCAAAAACTGGGATACAAACGATCTTCGTTACGACATGAACATCGGTTTTTATGTATTCGGAGAAGATGCTTACGGTAAATATACCTGTCTACTTACCAAATATACCGATCCTAATGCGCAGGGCAATGGCGCAAATGTATCTATTCCTTTGATCCGTTACACAGATGCTATGTTGATCTACAGTGAGGCTTGCGCCCGTGTTGCCAATGCCCCAACTACGGAATCCATTGAAATGTTAAACCAATTGCGCCGACGTGCCTATGGCAAAGATCCTAAAGTTCCCAATGCCGAACTGGACTATAAGTTGAGTGATTACACCAGTATGACCGCTTATATGGATTTACTATTAAAAGAAGAGACATATGAACACTTCAATGAGGGAAAACACTGGGATTTTATAGTCCGTCAAGGTCGTGCCCAAGAATTGGTCGGTAAGTATTTTAATGTGGAAACCGGTGAATATACACAGATTCAAGAACGTCATTATTTGTGGAAGATACCAGACAGCGAATTCAATTATAACAAAGCGATGGATCAAGTTAAAGATCAGAATCCGGGTTATACCAGCTCCAACTAAAAAGAAAAAAGATAAATTTGCAACAAACCAGTCCCGGGTTACTTACACCCGGGACAAAACAAATCAGATATATCATGAACAGAAACAAATTTTTAAAGCTACTATCCGCAGTCTGTGTCGCTACTCTCTTAATTTCTTGCGGACAAAAAAAAGAACAGAAACCATTACGTCTACTCTATTGGAATATACAAAACGGTATGTGGTGTGGACAAGATGACAATTACGAGAAATTCACGACTTGGGTTAAACAACAAGACCCCGATATTTGCGTGTGGTGTGAGGCTCAAAGCATCTATAAAAATGGTACCGCAGATCCCTTGGATTCCCAAGAACGTTTTCTAGTGGACAATTGGGGAGTATTAGCCAAACGGTATGGACACCCTTACTGGTACGTAGGTGGACATCGAGATAATTACCCACAAGTCATCACTTCTAAGTATCCGATCGAAAATATAAAAAAGATAGTAGGTGAAGAACCAAACCAAGTAGTAACCCACGGTGCCGGTTGGGCAAAGATCTCTGTAGACGGAAAAGTTTTAAATATAGTAACACTACACACATGGCCACAACAATGGGCTTTTCGCGCTGAAGACCAAGAAGCAAGTAAAGCAGAAAACGGTGGTGATAAATACCGTCGCATGGAAATAGAGTATATTTGTAAGCACACCATTGGTACTAGCACGAATGCTACCAACGAATATTGGATGATGATGGGTGACTTCAACAGTCGCAATCGCACTGATAATGCTGTTTATAAATATCCGGAAGATAGTCCTATGTTCCTAACACAAGACTATATCGCCCAAGAAACACCCTATGTTGACATCATCGCTAAAAAGTATCCGAATGAATTCAAAACAACAACCGGTAAAGAAGCTCGCATTGATTATGTATACTGTACGCAACCATTATATGACATAATCCATTACGCCGATGTGATTACCGATGAATACACGAAACCAATACGTGATCCGAAAGCTCTCTCTAATTTCTGGTGGCCATCAGATCATCGCCCGATTATCATTGATTTTGATCTCGGTAAATTAAAATAAGTTCAAACAAAAAGGGGGAAAGCTATACAATACTGTAACTTCCCCCTCTACATCCCCAGATACTTATAAATCAAACCCGATATCCCGACGGAAATACTTCTTATCGAAATCGATCTGCTTAGCTCCGGCGAAAGATCGGGCCAAAGCCTCTTCCTTATTAGCCCCATACGAACTGACTGCGATCACACGGCCGCCATTCGTCAGGATCTGGCCGTCTACCAACTTCGTCCCAGCATGGAACACTATATTTTCCGAAGACACGCCATCCAATCCCGTGATTACCTTATTTTTCTCGTAAGCCTCCGGATAACCGCCGCTTACCAACATAACCGTAACCGCCGCACGAGGGTCCTGTACCAATGTACGGCCCGCTAAATTACCTTCCGCTACCCCTTCCAGCAAATCCACCAAGTCACTCTGGATACGAAGCATGACTACCTCTGTCTCCGGATCGCCCATACGACAATTGTATTCTATCACCATCGGCTCATTCTTCACATTGATCAGACCCAAGAAGATGAAACCTTTATAATCGATATGCTCCGCTTTCAATCCCTCTACGGTAGGACGGATAATACGCTCGTCCACCTTCGCCATAAATACCTCATCCGCAAAAGGAACCGGGGAAACGGCTCCCATGCCACCGGTATTCAAGCCCGTATTGCCCTCGCCAATACGCTTATAATCTTTTGCTACCGGAAGTACCTTGTAATCGTTGCCATCCGTCAAGACGAATACGGAGCATTCGATACCATCCAAGAACTCCTCGATCACGACCGTCTTGCTCGCGTCACCGAACATTCCGCCTAGCATATCTCCCAACTCTTTCTTGGCTTCCTCCAAGCTATCGATAATCAGCACCCCTTTACCGGCAGCCAATCCATCCGCTTTCAATACATAAGGAGCGGAAAGAGACTCTAAGAACGCATAGCCTTCCTCTAAATTCTCAGCGGAAATACTCTTATAACGAGCGGTCGGGATGTTATGACGCATCATAAACGCCTTGGCGAAATCCTTGCTACCTTCCAATTGGGCACCTTCCTCACTCGGGCCGATCACTGGGATGGAGCTTAATGCCTCATCCTTCTTGAAATAATCATAAACACCCTTCACCAATGGATCCTCGGGACCTACCACGACCATATTCACTTGGTTCGCCAACGCAAAATCCTTGATAGCGGCAAAATCATCCGCCTTAATATCCACGTTCGTTCCTACCAACGCAGTTCCCGCATTACCGGGAGCGATAAATAACTTATCAACTTTCGGGCTTTGAGCGATCTTCCAAGCGATCGCATGCTCACGCCCGCCAGAGCCTAATAACAACACATTCATATCTATCCTAATTTTCAATTCTCAATTTTCAATTCCCAAGGTAGTCATCGAAATACCTCGTAATCTTCTCATGCAAATGCGGACGGTCCTTACCAGTCACATTATGCTCATGACGAGGATACACAAAGTAATCCGGATACGTATCAGCCTCTACGCAAGCCTTTAAGAAACCAAGGCTGTGTTGCCACACCACCACCGGATCGATATCCCCATGTATCATCAACAGATGGCCTTTCAGATTGCCAGCCTTCAGTTTCAGGTTCGCGTTCTTATAACCTTCCGGATTATCCTGCGGGCGATCCATATAACGCTCACCATACATGATCTCATAATTGCTCCAGTCGATAACCGGACCTCCGGCCACGCCTACCTTGAAGATCTCCGGGTACGTCAGCATCAGGTTCGTTGTCATAAAACCGCCATAACTCCAGCCATGTACCCCGATACGGTCGGCATCCACATAAGGCAAGGATCTCAGGAACTCGACACCCTTCACTTGGTCCGCCATCTCATTGACACCCAAATTACGATGAATCACGCTCTCAAAAGCATGTCCACGGTTTGCCGAGCCACGGCTATCCACAGTAAACATCACATAACCTCTCTGTGCCATATAGAGATCCCAGCCACGAACCCCGTTTTGCCAGTCGCCTGTAACCAGTTGGGCGTGAGGACCTCCATAAACGTAGACAATCGTAGGATACTTCTTAGTCTCATCCAAATCCGGCGGCAAGATCAACCGGTAGTTCAAACGAGTCTTTCCGTCGGCGGCAAGGATATGCCCGGTCTTGATCTTTGGCATCCGGTACGATTTAAAGGGGTCCGGAGCGGAAAGCAAGGTAGAAACCACCTTAGCGTCCTTCACACGGACTAAATCGATATCCCTCGGGGTAGAAGGAGAACTTACATAATCAATTGCGTATTCGCCGGAGGGACTCAGCAACCAACGGTGCACGCCCACTTTCCAACTCAAGCAGTTCATGATATCATTCGTTCTCAAATCCGTCTCCCAAATATAACGTTGCATCCCCGTTCCTTGCATATTCGGAGATACGGGATGAGGTGCCGTTCCCTCGAAAATCACCTTATTCCCGTCTTTGCTAAAGCCTAGCACCTTGGTAACCACCCATTCCCCACCGGTTAGCTTCCTTAATTCCTTTCCGGTCGTATCATACAGATATAGATGGTTATAGCCATCCGCCTCACTCTGCCAGATAAACTTATCCGGATCGTTCGGCAAGAAGAGCACGGGATGCTGCGGCTCCACATAACAACGGTCCGTCTCGGTAAACAGATCAGCCTCTTTCTTTCCCGTCAAGGCAGAGTACCGTACCAAATGCATCTCGTTCTGCTCACGATTCAACTCAGCGATATAAATACTCTTCTCATCCGGACTCCAAGCGATATTTGTTAAATATTTCTCTTTCGGCAAGCCTGTCTCCAACCAAACCGTCTGTCCGGTAGCTACCTGATAAACACCCACCGTAACCTCATGGCTCTTCATTCCGGCCATCGGATATTTATGAGGAACCGGCGTAGCGCAACGAGTATCGATATTCACCAGCGGGTAAGCGGTCACCATACGCTCATCCATACGATAAAACGCTAGAGCCGAGCCTTTAGGAGACCAAAACATACCTTTCGTAATCCCGAACTCCCGTTGATGAACAGCCTGTCCGCATACGATTCCATCCTGTGTTTCACGTGTAACAATCGTATTTCGTCCATCCGGGGATAAAATATGCACATTGTTTCCCTCCGTAAAAGCTAAGTTATTCGTAGCCGGACAAAAGTCATAATTCGCCCAGTTATTCTTCAAAGCATAATCAGCGACTACCTTATTCTTCTTATAGTCATAATGAATCCGGTGCAGTTTGCTAGTAAAAGCCAAGACCGAACCACTTTCATAGGGTACCGAAAAGCTAGGCAAAGAACCAACCGTCTGCAGATTTGCCGCCGTCAAGGCCCCATTCAGTCTTTTCAACGAGAAAAGGACCTCTTCTTTTTTCCCCGGCTTAGCCCCTAACACACTATCTCCCTTCGCATATAAGTACTCGTCCCCGCACCATCGTAACTGTTTCAAGTCACGAGGTACGAAGCGGCTATACGTTTTTCCTCCCGGAATCAAGTCGTGCAAGGAGAGTTGCTTATCTTGGGCGGTAATCGACATCGTTAATAAAATCAGACAAAGGCTTATGAATAGAGATGGTTTAATCCTCATAATCATCATGCCCTCTCCGTTTTATCGGCTTACTAAACGGATGTTTTCCATCACGTTTATGGTCACCAAAACTCTTCTTATGGTCATCCTCATCCCGGTAACGCATTTTCACAGGACGTTCCCCTTTTGGCTTGATCGGCTTACGAATCGGAGCATCCCCGAATTTCTTGTGGACCGGACGATCCTCTCCAAAGATACGTTTCCCCGGAATGGAAGTTAAACGCTCCTCATCATCCTCGCTATGGGCAGCTGCGAAACGACGCTCCGGACGATCCACACGACCCAAACGGAAGTTTGGGCGATCATTGCCTCTACGCTCGAAAGCCCCCTCCGGTCTGCGAGGACGCTCCGGACGATCCTCACCTCCCTCATTCAAGGCTTTCTTGAAATCCTTATTGGTTCCCTCGAATAGCTCATAGCAACGGTATTCGCACTCCAAGGAACCGTTCATCAATTTGATCTTCTCGCTCGGGCGCAAGCCGATCTTATCGAAACATTCATCTTTATAGCTTAAAATCCAAGCCTTATATCCCATGAACACGTGTTTCAAACGCTCGCCGATCATATTATACAATCCCAATAGATCACGAGATGATATGCGCTCTCCATAAGGAGGGTTCGTCACCAATATACCCGGCTTCGGAGCCTCCGTATATTGTTGGAACGGCTTCACCTTCAGCTCAATATATTTCATCAAGCCAGCGCTACGGATATTCTCCAAAGCGATATCGATAGCGGCTTGGGAAATATCAGATCCATAACAATGGAAGGCGAACTCACGCTCCCCACTCTCATCATTATAAATACGGTCAAACAATTCCTCATCATAATCCACCCATTTCTGGAAAGCGAACTCTTTCCGATGGATACCCGGAGCGATATTCAAGGCGATCATGGCAGCCTCGATCAATAATGTACCGGAACCACACATCGGATCCACGAAATTAGATTCTCCTTTCCAACCGGTTTTTAGGATCATGCCGGCAGCCAATACCTCATTCAACGGAGCTTCCGTTTGATCCACCCGATAACCACGCTTGTGCAACGACTCGCCAGAGCTATCGATAGACAAGGTACAATCGTTATGCGAAATATGGATATTGATATATAAGTCCGGATTATTGACACGAACGGACGGACGCTTCTTAAACTTCTCGATGAAATAATCCACGATAGCGTCTTTCGTACGGTAAGCGACAAACTTCGAGTGATTGAAATCCTCGGAATAGATCACCGAGTCGATCGCGAACGTCTTGTCCAGCGACAAATACTTCTCCCACTCGACCTTTTTCACCTCTTTATAAACGGTATCAGCATCTTTGGCCTTGAAATGATAAATCGGTTTCAGAATGCGCAGGGCAGTACGGCAGTGGAAATTCGCTTTATAAAGCAATTCCTTATCACCCGTAAAGGAAACCATACGACGACCGATCTGCAAGTCGTTGGCACCTAAAGCTAATAAC
>OHNY01000399.1_pt1 | contig 11487 bp, 10 predicted proteins | sample 1569671 | NCBI WGS metagenome assembly OHNY01 (sample SAMEA3879523, study PRJEB24766) | human gut metagenome | biome: human-associated habitat; feature: feces | place: USA | collected 1985/1987
GTAATACCGCAGAATACTCCCAACCCATTTATGGCAGCGATCGCCTGACCTCGCCCGAACTTTGCGACGACACCCCGCAAAAGGCGCATTTACCGGTGCGGATAAGGATAATCCCGGTCTTATTAAACTGGCAGAAGGCGGTGTACTCTTCTTGGATGAGGTGCATTGTCTGCCACCGGAATGTCAGGAAAAGCTCTTCTTATTTATGGATAAGGGCATTTATCACATGGTGGGAGATAATGAAAAGTGGTATCAGTCTTCTTTACGTTTAATCTTTGCGACAACGGAAAAACCAGAAGAGGTATTATTAAAAACCTTGCTGCGCCGTATTCCGATGATTATCACGATTCCTTCCTTAGAAGAGCGTGGCACGCATGAGCGTCTACAGCTCATTCATTCCATCTTTGCGGCAGAAGAAACCCGTATCCATAAATCTATCTATCTTTCTACCCTTGTCTATCAAACCTTATTATCAACAACTTTCAATGCCAATATCGGAGAACTAAAAAATGCGATTCAGGCAAGCTGTGTCAATGCGTTATTTCATGCAGATCCTAACAAGGATCGCTTAGAAATACGGGCATATAATCTGCCGGAAACCTTGAAAGAGCCGAAGGTGAATGTGCCATCCATGACGGAACAAAAGCTCATTTCTGTACATGAACTAGCGAAATTCGTATCGCATGAGCGTGCCATTCTAAAATTCAATGAAGAACTGTTGAAAGCTTATGATGCAAGAGAAAACAGTGATTTATTCTTAAAAACGGCATGTCAAAGCATTGATGAGTATCAGGAAACCATCGTCTTTCAAAAGAAAAAGACCATTCGTAAGAATGAATATCTGCAAGGTATCGTATCGAATATCTTTGATATGCTGAGTTCACGTTATGGTTTTAAATTTGTGAATAATGATGTGATTGCCATCGCTTCTTATATTGATGATTATAGTCGCAACCTGTTAGAAATGAACAATTGGCTGGAGCAAGAAAAGAAACGCGTCAAACAATTGCTTTCCTATATAAAGAGTGAATGGCATCGAGAATATGCGATTGCGCAGGAAATCGTAGAAAATCTTACCGTAAATTTGGATATGGAATTTGATGCGATGTTTACTTCTGTGCTGGCATTAAATCTAAAGAAATTAAATCGTATTACAGATTTGAATAAACGTATCGGTATTATCATTGCCCATGGTTTCAGTACAGCCAGCAGTATGGCCGATGCAGCGAATAAACTGTTAGGGCGTTATGTGTTTGATGCCATGGATATGCCGTTACAGCTTAGTTCCACACAGATCATTGAACAGCTGAATCGCTATTTGGCCAAGATTCCACAATATGAAGAACTGTTTTTACTGGTTGATATGGGCTCTTTGGAGGAAATCTATAAAGGATTAGAAGTATCCAATGCCAGCATCGGCATCATGAACAATGTCACGACACGTTTAGCACTGGAAATCGGACAGGGTATCATCTCCAATACGCCGATGAAAGAAATCTTTGAAACTGCCATTGATTACAGTAGTGCCAATTATCATATCGTGGAACATAAGAATCGCGAAAAGGTCATTCTCTGTTCCTGTGCCAGCGGTATGGGAACTGCCGAAAAGCTGAAAAAGATTCTGGTGGATTCCTTACCATGCGACTTACCGATTCATGTCTATACGTATGATTACAATACCTTATTGGAAAAACAGCTGCACGATGCCTTCTTTGAAAATTACGAAGTCATCTGTATTGTTGGAACACTGAATCCTAATATACCTGATATCCGTTTTATACCAATCGAAGATTTAATCATCAACGATACCTTGGATGAGCTGCATGATTATTTTAAGGATTACATCAGTGATAGTGAAATGAAGACCTTCCAACAAAATATCTTAAAGAACTTCTCATTAAGCAATATCATGAACAATCTGACGATCTTAAATCCTAGCAAGCTGTTAGAACATGTTGCCGATGCCATTGATAAGCTGCAAAATGATTTGCAGGTTCGCTTGACGAATAATACCTGTGTAGGCTTGTATGTGCATGTCTGTTGCTTGATTGAACGTCTGGTTACCAGAAAGAGCATTGAAACATATACGAATGTGGAAGATTTTGCGGAAAAAGAAATAGCGTTTATCAAATCGGTGAAAAAAGCGTTTAGCGTCGTTGAAAATTACTATAGCGTCGAAATACCGGTGGAAGAGATTGGCTATATCTTCGACTACGTGAAGAATAATTAAGAAAAAAAGCGAAAAAAGCGTGTTTAACATGGAAAATTCCAAGTTGGCACGCTTTTTGCTAGTTAGTAAGTGAAGGGAGCTGATGAGTATGCGACAAGTGATTCTCGCATCCCATGGAAAGCTGGCGGAAGGATTATTAAACTCCCTGCGTATGATTATCGGCGAAGAGCTGACGCAGGATGTAGAAACCTACTGTCTGTTTCCGGGAGAAAATCCAAATGACTTTATGAACAAGCTGAAAGAGCGCATTGCAACAAATCCACAGATGGAATTTGTCATTCTCTGCGATATCAAAGGCGGCAGCGTTCATACAGCCTTATCGCAGCTGTGTGTGCATCACAATGTGAAGGTATTCAGCGGAATGAATATGAATTTGGCTATGGATATTCTGTTATCCTGTCCGCAAGTGATTGATGCCCAGGTCAAAGACAGTATCGTAAAGAATGCCCAAGACGGCATTACCTTCCTGGCAGCGGGTGATTTAAAAGCTGAGGAAGATGATGAATTTTAGAAAGAGGTGAAGTAAGATGATTAAATGTTTACGCGTTGACCACCGACTATTACATGGACAGGTGGCATTTTCCTGGACGAGCGCATTAGGCGCTGACTGTATCCTGATTGCGAATGATGATGTCATGAAGGATGAATTACGTAAGACAACCATTAAGATGGCCAAACCACAAGGCGTTAAGCTGGTTATGAAAAGTGTGGTAGATGGCATTGCAGCGGTGAATAGTGGTGTTACAGATAAATACAAACTGTTTATCGTTGTGGAATCAATTCAAGATGCTTATCGTTTCGCAACAGAAACAAATGTCATTAAGTCTGTGAATTTAGGTGGCACGAAAGCAAAAGAGAACACAAGAAATATCAGTAAGGCAATCAATGTGACAGAAGAAGAAACAACCTTACTGAAAGAATTAGTAGACAAAGGAATCGAAGTGGAAATTCGCATGGTTCCTAATGATGCGAAAGTGCATGCGGAAAATGTATTATAAAATCGCATAAGAAACACAAATGTATCGAAGGTTAAAGCGAACCGCATAAAGAAACATAATCATGAAACTATTTGAGAAAGAGGAGGGTTTTACACAATGCTACAAGCAATCTTACTTGCATTGGTCGCAATGCTTGGTAATGCAGAATATTTATTTGGTACCTGTTTGTTATCCAGACCATTGGTGATGGGAACATTGACAGGCATCGTATTAGGGGATATTTCAATGGGAGTAACTCTGGGAGCTACATTGGAGCTTGCCTTTATGGGCGCATTCTCTGTAGGTGCATCCATTCCACCGGAAATGATTAGTGGAACCGTATTAGGTACGGCATTTGCCATCACTACCGGAACCGGTGCTGAGGCAGCCTTGGCATTAGGTCTTCCAATTGCCAGTCTGGTTTTGATTTTTAAGAATTTAAGTATGGTCTTCATTTTACCGATGTTTGTGCATAAAGCAGATAAATATGCCGCTGTTGGTAATTATAAGGGTGTTGAAAGAATGCATCTGTTAGGTGGATTCTTTGGTGTCAATTTGATCATCGGTGTGATCGTCGGTGTTAGCTTCTATTTAGGTAGTCCTGTCATTCAGGGCATTCTGGATATGATTCCAGCATGGGTACAAAAAGGCTTAGAACTGACAATGGGTCTGTTACCTGCAATTGGTTTTGGCTTATTGATGCAGATGATCATGAACAAGAATGTTGCTTGTTTCTTCTTCTTGGGCTTTGCGTTAAGCACATATTTGAAGATTCCGGTAACCGGTATTGCCATCTTTGGTGCTATCGTGGCAATTGTCCTTGTCCAAATTAAAAATCAGAATAAGCATGCGGTGGAAACAGCCGGTGTGAGTGAAGGAGATGAAGATGATGACTTCTAATACGGTAAAAGAAAATAGTATGATTACAAAAAAAGATCTAAATAAAGTAGCCCTTCGTTCCTTGTCTATGGAATGGTCCTGGAACTATGAGCGACAGGCGAATCTGCCTTATTGTTATGCGTTGATTCCAATCATTAACAAATTATATAAAACAGATGAAGAACGTGCAGAAGCAATGAAGCGTCATCTGGAATTCTTTAACACAACACCACATTTATCAACCTTGTTGTTAGGTATTTCTACAGCGATGGAAGAACAAAATGCTACAGAAGAAAACTTCGATACTTCCAGTATCAATAATATTAAGATTGCCTTAATGGGACCATTAGCCGGTATTGGTGACAGCTTTATCTGGGGAACTTTACGTATCATTGCAACCGGTATTGGTATTTCCTTAGCACGTCAAGGCAATATCTTAGGACCAATCCTATTCCTGCTGGTATTTAATATTCCGGCACAGGGCTTACGTTTCTTCTTAATGAATGCCGGTTATAAACTGGGAGCTGAATTCTTAACGAAGATTGAAAAAAGCGGTCTGATGGAAAGCTTAACTTATGGCGCTGCTGTTTTGGGTCTGATGGTTATTGGTGGTATGACGGCGGAAAACGTATCGATCAATATACCGATTGCGATTGGTAGCGGTGATGAAGCAACAACGATCGGGGATATTTGTAATGGTATCATGCCGGGCTTATTGCCATTGGCATTTACCTTCGTGGTATTCTTCCTGTTACGTAAAAACTTTAAAACAACGACGATTCTGCTGTTAATGGCTGTTTTAGGTCTGGCAGGCGCATTCTTTGGATTCTTAGGTTAAAAAATAAGGAGAGGAAATGGAAATGTTAAAATTTAATGAACAAGCACAGATTGATAGTGTAAATGGAGCTTTGGCTCTGCGTGGAAAGATCAATGAGATCGTAGATGGGATTTGTAAAGAAGGTTATACGAATATTTGCTGGTTAGGCATTGGTGGAACATGGGCAAGCAGTATGCAGGCGACTGTGCATATGAAAGAGATGTCTGCGATTGAAACATGGGCAGAAAATGCGGCAGAATATCTAACAACAGGAAATAAACGTATTGGAAAGGGAACCATCGTCATCACATCCAGTGTAACCGGAAGTACGATTGAAGTAGTACAGGCAGTAAAAAAAGCACAGGATGCCGGTGCGAAAGTCTTAGGCTTTATTGATATCGATACTACAGAATTAGCGAAGATGGTCGATTATGAAATTGCTTACTCAGCAAATGAACAACTGAAATTCTTCATGGTTGCGGATCGCTTCATGTTTAATAATGGCGAATTCGCGGATTATGAACGCATGTATGAAGAATTTGAAAAATATTTAGCTGTTGCGTTGGTAGAAGTGGAAAAGAAAGCGGATGACTTTGGAAAAGAATTTGCGAAGAAACATTGGAACGATGAATTGCATTACTTCGTCGGTGCCGGCAATCAGTGGGGAGCTACGTATTCTTATGCTATGTGCTATTGGGAAGAACAGCTATGGATCAAGACAAAATCCATCACAGCACCGGAATTCTTCCACGGTATGTTTGAAATCGTTACACGTGATACACCGGTTACGATCTTTGTTGGAGAAGATGCACAGCGTTCTTTATCTGAAAGAGTTGTCAACTTCATACCACGTATTTGTAAGAACTATACGGTAATTGATACTAAGGACTACGAATTAAAGGGTATTTCTCCTGAATTCCGTTCTCATATTTCTCATCTGGTTATGCATGCAGTCAATAATCGCATTGATGCACACATGGAAGAAGAAACTTGTCATCCAATGGAAATCCGCCGTTATTACCGTAAACTGAATTATTAAAAAGAAGGTGGAGCAATCCACCTTTTCCCCTAGTAAATAAGAAAGGAAAAGGGATCAAACAATACCTCTTGTAAGAGATTAAAATCCCAAGGATAGATTATGGAAAAAATGACAATGATGGATTACATCAAAGAAACACCGGCACAGGCGATGAAGAATATAGAAGACTATGCTACCTTGTGTGCGCCCCTGGTAAACTATGCCGAAGAAAAAAAGATGCGCCGTTTATGGCTAGTAGCCAGTGGTTCCAGTTACAATGCTTGTCACTGTGCTCGCAGCTTTTTGATGCATACCTTACAAATGGAAGTAAAAATCACTACCCCTTATACATTCACTTGGTATGAACATGCGATTGCGGATGATGATGTGGTTATCGTAGTATCACAAAGCGGCTATTCAACCAACGCGATTGCGGCATTAGATAAAATAAGAGCGTTAGGATATATCGGAGTTGCTTTAACCGGCAATGTGGAACATGATATCAAAGACCATGCAGATCTTGTGTTCGATTATGGTGTTGGGGAAGAATTGGTCGGCTATGTCACCAAAGGGGTTACAACATTGACGTTGTATCTGATGCTGTTTGCCATTGCTTATACAAAGCGCAGTGAAAAGCTAGATGAAGTAAAAAAGGCTATAAAATTAAATGAAGAGATGATCGATAAGGCACAAACATTTGTAAAACAACATTATAAAGATTTCAGTTCTATGCATAGCATTTATGTATGTGGAGCAGGAGCTGGTTATGGCATTGCTCTGGAAGGTGCTTTGAAAAGTGGAGAAACTATTCATATTCCGGCACTGCCTTTGGAAATGGAAGAATATATTCATGGACCTAACCTGCAATTGACACCATCCTATACGGTTTTATTGATTGATGGCAATGATGCGGCAAGCAATCGTGTGCAACAGATTTATCAAGCAACACGCAGTGTGAGTGAGCATACCTTTATGTTAAGCAATGCCGCCAATTTAGATGATGATCATATACTGACCTTATCGGATATGGTAGAAAGCGATCTAACACCACTTGTCTATCTGCCATTTGTTCAAGTGTTGGCAGCGATGATCTCACAGGATCTAAACAGTGTGAAACAGCACCCATTACTTAAGAAGTTTAAATCTTATGCCGATGCAAAAACAGCAAGCTTTATCAATTATGATGAGGATGATTAACCCACAATTTGCTGTATCACAAAGAGTTACAAAACCAATCCATATGCTTTATATATTTTAATTTTAAGTAAGCTACTAAAATTTAATTTACTCTATAGGCAGTTTGCAAAAAGCAAAGTCTTTTGCCTTCTTTTATCATCATATACAATTTAAACAAAAAAGACATCAAGAATAGATACGATAAAAAAATCTATACGGATGTCTTTTATTTTAGCCTTCCTTATGGTGGCGCTCTTTCTGCATCTTAGTGATTATCGCACTTTTCAATAAACTTACCATCCTGTAAAAGCAATGTGCGTTCTGCATAAGCGGCTACATCACGATCATGAGTGACTAACAGAATAGTTGTTTTCTGCTTTTCATGCAGTTCTTTTAACATTTCCATAAGGATATGTGTGTTTTCACTATCTAAATTTCCGGTTGGTTCATCCATCAACAAGAGCTTTGGCTGATGCACGAAGGCTCTGGCAATCGCGACACGTTGTTGTTCACCACCGGATAGTTCTTGGGGCAATGCTGTGGTTAACTGGGCAATGTCCAATGCTTGTAAAAGCATTTCCACATGCGCTTGATCTACTGCTTTCTTTGCTAAATGCAGTGGTAATAAAATATTTTCCAAGACACAATGAAAAGGCAATAACGCAAAATCCTGAAAGACAATGCCGATATCCTCACGACGATACACTTCTCGCTGTTTGCGGGAAAAAGCGGTGATATCCTGTCCTTTTACTAAGATGGAGCCACTGTCAATAGGAAGCAAAGAAGCGATACAGTTTAACAAAGTGCTTTTACCAGAACCACTTTTTCCCATGATGGCAGTAAAGCTTCCTTCTTCAGCAGCAAAACTTAAATCATGTAAAACTTCACTCACTCTTCTTGTGCTCGCATAGCATTTATTAACATTTTTTACTTCAAGCAATTTCATCAGAATCCCTTCCTTTTTCTTGTCCTACTTTCCCTTTTAATAAGATGGATAAACTTAAAAAGCTAATGAGCAGGATGCATAGTAATGGAACATGGTGGTGCCATATCAAAGACGCCTTTAAATAATAAGGACTGCTAGGGGCACCTAATGTTGTTAATGGGTGAAAAATTTTCTCATACAGCCAATACAGGCAAGCGGTGATAATCAAAGAAATAATGGCTTGTACAATAGCTTCTAAAAAGGCAGTGCATAAGAGATACGATTTACTTACACCTAGTATGCGTAAAAGTTTGTGTTCTACATCCAAATAAGCCTGTTGCAAACGATATTGATTTGACAGTAATAACAGCCATAGAAAACAGACGAACACTTCTATGGCACCATAAAGCAGAATCGTTTGTAAGAATTTTTGTTGATGGATTTCTTCCTCTAAACGAGAGTTGGTGATATGCAAATCGCCATAACGACTAAGAATGTTCATGACTTGTTGATCGGTATGATGATAATCGGCTTTTTTATCTGTTTCAGCGACAAGTGATTGATAACCAAGATGTTCCCCCATGATGTTAGCATACCCCTTTTCACTAAGAAAGATGGTAAATGGAATTCCACTATCTTCGCCAAGCGCATCCACCATATCAGAAAACTTATTTTTCATAGGTAATGCTTTCATCTTCATGGTATGTTTTCCTGTCAATGTTAACATCGTACCTTTATGGATATATTGAATTTCATGATAGTTACCACCATCCTGTTTTGCCTGTTCTCTGGTACCATCTGCCAGTAAGTAATCCGTTGTCGAATATCCATTTTCACTGCCAGTATTTTTTTTAAAGATAAAAGCTTCCGTATTTATAATCGCTAAATCACCGTTTAAAAAGGCTTTTTCATCAAAGTTTAGATATTTTCGCATGATGGGTATCACGGTTGCATCCTCATTGATAGCAATGAGGGTGGCATAGGTATTATGAGTGTCAGGAATAACATTTGTATAGTGATAATACGTACGATAATCTTTTAAACAAGTTTCTTGTTGCATATTGGCATAGCTTATTTTTATATCACTGCGTATGTGAAAGGCGCGTACACTTGTTACATGGGGGATGCTCTTAAGTCCTGTTATATCCAGTTCACGTATCTTTTTTGATTCTGGATTTACGTTGAATGAAGCACGATAATCGCCAATTCCTCGTCGCTTTTGATAGTCTTGCCATTGCATATAGGCATTTGCTTGTGTTTGTATGCATAGGAGGAAGGTACTTAAGACGATTACATGCAATACTATGATAATAACAGTGTGATGCGATAATGTAGTAAGATTTCGCCAAGCCAAGCGCCATGGCGTGATCTTTTTCCATGGATGGCGTATCGTCAGCTTATGTATATGTGTTTTCTTTATCATTTTTTCTTGTTTGCGATTCGTCAATAAATTGGCGAGTAGGATAGTTAGCAACAAGCCAAGAAGAAAAATACCACCAACGTACCAAGAAGCAACAACTTCAATGTGTAGTGCATCATTTAATAGATCACTTCCTAAGGCACTGCCTCCATAATATAGCAAATAGGCACAAAGAATTGGCAGACGCAAGAGATAGATGAAAAACCAAAAGCGAATCCATCGTATTTGCTTACGCGATGCTCCCAATTGTTTTAGGATGTGATCTTCTTTTTCATAACTCATAAGAATATCTCGAATGATGAAATACATAAATACAAGAATCATACACAACGCAAACATCATCCCTATTAAGAAACGACTGCTATTGCCATTTAACCAAACCATATTATCATAAGCATAGGTATTGATAGCAGAAACACCTGGTATGGAAGGATAGTCTTCGTTTACGCGTACATCTTTTAACCATAAGGAAGAAAGACTACCTTTCGCTTTGACAAAAGCAGCAGATAAAGAATTGCTGTCTTGCACATTCCACATCGAACGATAGGGCTTTATGATTCCTGTTAGATAAAACTTATGCATTTTTCCATCGCTTAACAATAGCTGTATCGATTGATGAAGCTGATAGGAATAACCTAAATAACTCAACACATCGGCCTCGATGATGATATCATTGTTCTTTTGCGGATAGCTGCCATCTAATAGTTCTAAGTGAAACAAGTCCATGGCTTCTTTTGTATATTGAGAAACTTCTCCAATTTGGGCATAGCCATCTTGATTTTTTACCATGATCTGTCCTAAAGATGGCAAAGGTAAGACAGTATCTAAATGTGCTTTTTTAGCAGTTTCCACATCTTTTTGTTCTACGTTGAAAATAACGCGATTCCACTCTCCATAATGAGCAAAAGCTTGTCTTTGTTGTGTGCGTATATAGCTTAGACAACCATTTCCAATCAGTAACATACAGAATGTCAAAAAGAAGAGCGCGCTACGATGAACTCTTCTTTTGGGATTATGCTTAATTTCGTCTTTAGCAAAGGTGCGATAAAAGGACATTGTTGTGTACGATTTCATGTATACATTATACACTGGTTAAAAATGTAAGATCATATTGTTAATGATTCTTAAGAAAAAATATAGTGTATTATGTTGCTTAATTATGACCTTTGAATGTCAGCTATCTTGAGCTATTTAATGTATTTTGTTATAGATAAGGAAAAGGAAAGTGAGGTAGACACCGTTTCGTATACAGGGGAAGAGGTATACAGCGTACAATTATTTGAAGAAAATACGACAGTTAAGATAAAAGAGAAGATTACAGAAACAGCCGTTCTTACGTATTTGCATACAAAAAGTGATGCTAAAAGTTCATATGTAACGGTTAGCTTGAATTTTCTAAATGAAAACGGCGATGTTGTGCATGTTTATAACATCGTGTCACCAAAAAATGAGATAAAAGTTTATGAATAAAGGCTCGTTACGGAGCCTTTTCCTTATGTGTATTTGTAAAAGACACCTATATTTATGGTATACTAATAATGTATATTAACAAAATAGCTTGAAGGTGATGAAATGAAGAAAATAGGATTGGGGATGAGTGCTGTAATTGTGGCAATTGGCTTATTTCTGTTTTGGCGATATGCTACATATGGACATTCTCAGGAACAGCCTGCCTCGAATGTACATATGCAACAGGTATTAGAAAAGTTTTATCAAAATCCGGGTAATTATAATTTCTTTGATAAAGATGGTAACAGCATGAATGCCTATATTATGAGTCGTGAAAAAGCCTTTCAATTACACCCGCAAGATGTCACAAAAGAAGTTGCACAAAAAGTCAATGATTATTCAGAAGAGGTCGTTCAAGAGCTTTTAGAATTACATAGTGATGAAGAATGGATACATGCCTTTCAAGAATATTATAAAAAACCATACATATATTCACTATATGATAAAAAAGGCGATTCTATGAAAGAATACGCCTTGAATCAAAAGGAAGCTTTTGAAAAATCCCCCCAAAAAACCATTCAGGATATTAAAAAACA
>OHNY01000407.1_pt1 | contig 11393 bp, 8 predicted proteins | sample 1569671 | NCBI WGS metagenome assembly OHNY01 (sample SAMEA3879523, study PRJEB24766) | human gut metagenome | biome: human-associated habitat; feature: feces | place: USA | collected 1985/1987
CCCTCCCGGCCGATATTGCGCACAATGCCGCAGACGGTATCGGCGCTTTTGCCACTTTCCAGCAGGATGCGCACCGCCTTTGCCAGATAATCCGGTCTGCCCTTGGAGGAGGGATTGTACAGCGCAACGCAGAAATCTCCCATGGCGGCGCAAGCCAGCCGCTTCTCGATGACCTCCCACGGGGTCAGCCGGTCGGAAAGGGAAATGACGCAGAAATCGTGCGCCAGCGGTGCACCCAGCACTGCCCCGCCGCTGAGGGCAGCGGTTAGTCCGGGCACGATGTCCACGGCAACGTCCGGGTAGTCCGGGGCAAGTTCCAGCAGGGGACTTGCCATGCCGTACACCCCGGCATCGCCGGAGCAGACCAGCGCCACCCGCTTGCCGGTGCGTGCTTTTTCCAGCGCCCAGCGGCAGCGGTCAAGCTCCTGCGTCATGCCGGTGGCATAGTATTCCTCGCAGGGGAATTCATCGCGGATGAGGTCAAGATAGACCTTATACCCGCAGATGGCGTCAACACTTTCCAGCGTATTCGCGGCCTGCTGGGTCATATAAAAAGGTTCGCCGGGGCCAAGTCCCACGACATAAACCACCTTCTCGGGACGGTCAATGTCAATTTCCATCACGTCAAGCATTCTGCCACCTCCAGTCCGGGGCAAAGGGCCTGCACGCCAGCGCAAGGGTCACGCCGCTGCAGGCAAATTTCGGGTAAAACAGGCTGCCGTCTGCGTCCAGCACAGCCGCCCGCTCACAAACATTATCCACTCCGGTCACGCGTTGTACAAAAGGGGAGGGAGTGAACTGCCCGGGCAAGCTGCGCAGCTGTGCGGCAGAGTAAAACCGCACCGGCCAGCCACGCGCCTGACAGAAGGCCAGCAAGCCCGGTTCATTCTGCTTCAGGTCGATGCTTGCGGCGGCGGTAACTGCCTGCGCAGCAAAGTCGTACCGGGCGCAAAAAGCGGAAAAAGCAGCTTCCAGCGTTTCAGCGCTTGTGCCCCGCTTGCAGCCGATGCCCAGCACTCCGATGCGCGGCACAAGATGCAGTGCCTGCCCGGTGGGGCAAAGGGTGAGTGCAAAGTCGGCTTTTTCCGGGGTATCAGCGGGGAATAACCCTGCGGGCACGGTGCCTGTTACCGGGAAATCAGTCCGGTAATATACCGGCTGCCCGGCCAGTAATTTGCCGCTGACCAGCTTGATGCGCTCCGGCTCCAGCACCATGCAGTTCTGGTGCTTTGCCCACTCGTCCACCGCAAAAATGCCGTGGGCATCGGTGGCGGTGGTGATCACCGGCACCGCACCGCATACAGCGGCAATGGCCCGCGCCAGATCATTCGCACCGCCCAGATGTCCGGACAGAATGGGTACGGCAAACCGCCCGCATTCGTCCACCACTACCACAGCCGGGTCGGTAGTCTTGCTCTTGCAGTGGGGCGCGATGGCCCGCACCGCAATGCCCGCTGCGCCTACAAATATCAGCGCATCCGACTGCACAAACTGCGCGCTTGTCCATTCTGCAAGAGAAACACCATCCTGCCCGCACCGGGCAACGCTGCCTGGCAAGGCGGCGGAAAGACGCTTTGCAAGCGCAAGGCCAGTTTCCGTAAAGGCAAGGTAAGCGCGGGTCATACCGGTTCTCCTTTGCGGAATTCGGTGGTAAAGGCGGGGTCGTACAGCTTGCTGCGCTCGTACTGCGTGCCGAGAAAATCTCCCACTACGATAAGTGCCGTCTTGGTAATGCCCGCTGCACGGGTGCTCTCAGCCAAAGAACCAACTGTGCACCGCACGATTTTTTCTTCCGGCCAGCTGGCCTTGTACACCACGGCGGCGGGGGTGTCCGGTGTATACGCGCCCTGCAAAAGCGCCGTCTGCACCTTGTCAATCAGCCCGATGGACAGGAAGATCACCATGGTCGCGCCGTGTGAGGCAAGGCTTGCCAGCTTTTCTCGCTCCGGCACAGGGGTGCGCCCCTCCATGCGGGTGATGATGACCGTCTGGCTGACCGTGGGCAGGGTATACTCGGCGTTCAGCGCAGCGGCAGCGCCGCAAAAGCTGGAAACACCGGGGGTATCATCGTAACAAATGCCGTCTGCGTCCAGTGCATCCATCTGCTCCCGGATGGCACCGTACAGGCAGGGGTCGCCGGTGTGTAACCGCACGGTGGTTTTGCCGGCAGCTTCCATCCGGCGCATCACGTCCAGCACCTGCTCCAGCGTCATTTCGGCGCTGTTATAGATGGCACAGCCCGGCTTTGCCAGCCCCAGCAGCGCCGGATTGACCAGACTGCCCGCATAAATAATGCAGTCTGCGGCCTGTAAAAATGCTGCACCGCGCTGGGTGATCAGATCCGGCGCGCCGGGGCCTGCGCCCACAAAATGTACCATGTGCATTACTCCTTCCATTCGTCTAACAGTCGGGCGGCAGTTTCGGTCTGTCCCAGCGGGCCGTGCTGATTTGAAAACAACACCGCACCCACCCGGAACGCTCCGCCCGCGCGGCGGTCAAGATGCAGCTGGATGGCGGCAAGCAGGCTTTGCAGAACCGGTTTCCGCAGCCCGGCAGTGTCCAGAATCTCCAGACAGGCATCCGTGGTGGCTGCATTGTACAGCGCAGTGCACACCTCCCGGTCAGCACCGCACAGGGCGGCGTGGGTGCAGAACAGCTCCGTGCGGCAGTCTGCCGTGTGGGAGTGGGTGTTCATAATGCCGCCCGCCAGCTTGCACAGCTTGCCGATGTGTCCCACCAGCAGCACCTGTTCAAAGTGCGCCGCTGCTGCCATATCCAGCGTATCTCCGATAAAGTTGGACGTTTTGACCACCGGGATATCAGCAAACTGCGGATACGTTTCGTGCAGGTAGTCCAGCCCGTAGTTGCCCGGGGCGAGGATGAGCCGGCGGTCGTTTGTCCGCAGCGCCGCCTGATTCATCTCCAGCTGGATGGTGTCCAGAATGGCCTGCTGGCTCATGGGTTCTACAATGCCGCTGGTGCCCAGCACCGACAGTCCGCCCTCCACCCCGATATGGGGGTTGAAGGTGCGCCGGGCCACCTCCTCGCCGCCGGGGATAGAGATAGTCACGGCAAAGCCGCCGGGATAACAGGCGGCTTCCGCCTCCCGGCGCAGCGCCTCGGTGATCATCTGTCGGGGCACATGGTTGATGGCGGCCTGCCCGACCGGCTGGTCCAGCCCGGGTTTCGTCACCCGGCCCACTCCCGCGCCGCCGGTAATACATACCTCGGGCGTGCCGGGCAGCAGCGTCACCGTGGCGGTCACCGGCAGACCGGTGGTCACGTCCACATCGTCGCCGCCGTCCTTTTCAATGGCGCATTCCGCGCCCTCGGCAACGGTGCGGCAGAACAGGGGAGCCACCTCCACCACAATGCCTTTCGGCGTGCGCAGAGCGACAGTTTCCGGTGCAGTGTCAGTCAGCAGCAGCCGGGCGGCCCCGGCAGCGGCCAGTGCCGCACAGGTGCCGGTGGTGTAGCCGCAGCGCAGCAGCTTCTGCCCGCTGCGCACATAGTGCTCAAATTGCAGCTTTTCCGGCTTTGGTGGACCAAAAACAGCGCTGTACTGTGCTTCCGTCAGGCCGTAGAGCGCCTTGATATTTTCCCGGGCAAAGGCCTGTGCCGGGGACATGGGCGCAGAAACGCCGTGCGGCGAAACGCAGACCACCACGTCCGCGATCTTCTGCGCCATGTCCAGCTCGTGCAGGGTCACGATGACCGCAAGCTGCTGCTCATGCGCCAGCTTTTGCAAAATGGTCAGTAGTTCGATCTTGCCCTTGATATCCAGAAAAGAGGTGGGCTCGTCCAGCAAAAGCACCTGCGGCTGCTGACAGACTGCCCGCGCCAGCAGAATGCGCTGCCGCTGTCCGTCACTGACGCAGTTGAAGTCCCGGTTGGCCAGATGCGCCGCGCCCACCAGCTCCAGCGCATTCTGTATCTGCTTTTTGTCCTCGGCGGAAAGGATGCCCAACCGCCCGGTGTAGGGGATGCGTCCTGCCGCCGCAAACTCAAAGCAGGTGGTCAACTCGGTGCGGCGGGTGTGGGGCAGCATCAACGCCAGCTTTTGCGCCCGGGCATTGCCGGGAATGCGGGCAAGCTCCTGCCCGTCCAGCAGCACCGCGCCGCCCAAAGGGGCCAGCTGCCCGGCCAAGGTTTTGAGCAGGGTGGATTTGCCCGCGCCGTTCGGGCCAATGAGCGCCAGCACCTGCCCCTTGGCAGCGCCCAGCGCGATATCCCGGGCAAGGGCAGCTTTGCCGTAGCCGATGGCAAGGGCGTTGGTTTCAACAGAGTACTTCATCGCACATCCTCCCGGTTGCGGCGCAGCAGCAGCCCAATGACCACCGGCGCACCGAATACGGCGGTGACCGCGCTGATAGAAAGCTCCATGGGCGCAAACAGGCTGCGGGCAATTAAATCACACAGCAGGCAGAACGCCGCCCCGCCCAGACAACACCCTGGCAGCACATACAGCGGGCGGGCGCTGCCCAGCAGCTGCTTGACAAGGTGCGGCACGGCGATGCCCACAAAGGAGATAGGACCGGCAAAGGCGGTGACACAGGCGGCCAGCAGGCTGGAAAGCAGCACCAGCAGCCGGGAAAACCGCCGCACATCCACGCCCACACTGCGGGCGTAGGCTTCGCCCATCTGGTAAGCGGCCATGGGCTTTGCAAGGCAGAAGGCCGCCGCCAGCGCGGGCAGCACCACCAGCGCTGCCGTGCGCACGTTGCCCCACGTCATGCCGGAAAAGCTGCCCTGTGACCAATTGTGCAGGTTGACGATGCTGCTGTCCTGTGCAAAGGCCACCACAAACTCGGTGATGGCAGAGCAGATGTAACCGATCATTACGCCGCAGATTACAAGGATGCTCATGCGCTGCACCCGGCGGGCAGCGGCCAGCACAAAAGCCATGGCCGCCATAGCGCCCGCAAAGGCTGCAAGGATGAGCACGGCAGAGCTGGTCAGCAGACCATAGTTCAAAAACAGCACCATCACCAGTGCCACCGCCAGCTTAGCCCCGCTGGAAATGCCCATCACAAAGGGGCCGGCAATGGGGTTTGCAAAAAAGGTCTGCAACAGATAGCCCGCTGCCGAGAGCGCAGCGCCCAGCAACACGGCCATCACCGCGCGGGGCAGGCGCAGCTGTGTGATAATGCCTACGCTCAGCGCGTCCTGTCCGCGTCCGGTCAGGGCTGCAAGCACGGCCTGCGGGGTAAGCGCAACGCTGCCCCAGAACAGGCTCACGGCAAACAGCATCGCCAGCAGCAGGGCAAGGCAGCAATAGGAAAAAACAAGGCGTTTGCGGCTGGTCATAAGCGGCTCCTCAGGTGATCTTGGTCAAAAAATGCAGGGTGTCGGGGCTGGCAGTTTCCCCGGTAAAAACAGCGTGGAGGTCCAGCATAAAATCTGCCAGTGCCATGCTCTGCTGGAAAAAGCTGGGCGTCGTGCACCAGATATCTCCGCTTTGCACCGCCTTGCACTCTGCCAGCAACGCGCAGCGGGCAAGCAACTCTTCCTTGGTGGAGATGGTGCCCTCGATGGTACCATTATAAATAAGCACATCGGCATCCTTGACCCCGGCGTAAAGATCCTCCAGCGGGATATTCATGGTGGAAAGGCTGTTGCCGCTGTCGGTAAGGGCCGTAAAAACGTATTCGCCACCGGCCATGCCGATCATCTGCGCCACATAGTCTCCGCTTTTGCGCACAGTGGCAAGGCCGCTGGAAGTAATGGAGAAAAACGCGCAGCGTTTGCCGGTGGAGGGCTGCTCCAGCAGCGGTGCAATGCGCTGCGCCTGCTGCGCAAAAACCTCCTCGGCAAGGGCTTCTTTGCCCAGCAAGATACCGTACAGTTTGATCCATTCCATCCGTGCCAGCGGGCTGCTCTCGTAGCTGGAGCGCTCCACCAGCACCGGAATGCCGAACCGTTCCAGCTGCTCCTTTACCTCCGGGGTGTGGTAGATCATGGTATTTTCCACCGCAAGGCCGCATTCTGCGGTCAGGATGCGTTCGTAGTCCGGGGCGCTGTACTTGCCTGCGTAGGCGATGCGCCCGGCCTGCATGGCCTGCTTTGCCTCGTCCAGATACCAGCCCTCGGCGCGGGTGCCGGAAAGGGCAATGCTGTCCAGCGCGTCCAGATGGAGGAACAAGTCCATAGCAGAGGTGGACACCAGATAGATGTTCTGCACCGGCTGCTGCAAAACAGTCACGCCCTCTGGCACGGTGCGCAGGGTGGCAGCACCCTCCGGCCGGACAAGGAACTTTGCCTGTGCGTCCGGGATAGTCAGCAGGGTAGAGCCGTCTGCATAGCAGTCGGCGGTAAATTGGGTGGCATAGTCCAGCGGGTAGGCGTGGTCAAACATCAACTCGTCCGTATCGGCGGGTGCGGTGGGCGCGGCCGTGCAGCCTGCAAGCACCAGCGCGGCGGCGGGCAGAGCCTTTAAAAATTGAGCGCGGGTCAGCTTCATGGAAGGTTACTCCAAGGTAAAGGTCAGGGTGTATTCGATCTCGTGGGGCTTGCTCATGGCAACAGTGTCGGCGGTAACAGCCAGCGGAGTGCCCAGTGCAGCTACAGGAATTTCAAAGGTGGAGTTGCCCTCGGTATTGGTGGGCAGATACTTCTCGCCGTCCACGATCATGTAGTCGTAGTTGGGGCTGCTCCACACGATGGTGGCGGTCATCTTGCCCTCTGCCACGGTCAGGGCAGCGGGGCTTTCCACGGTGGCGCGGCCGGAGCCGCCCTCCAGCACTACGGCAGCGGTGTATGCGCCGTCTGCGGGGGTCTCGACGGTCTTGGGCTCGGCGTTGCGCACGCTCACGATATGGTCGTACCACTTGCCCTTGGTGCCAAGCAACGCCAGCTGGAAGTCGGTATCCAGTGCTTCTACCGGGATGTCGTAGCCGTACACTTCCTCAGTGGTGCCGTCTGCGTAGGTAACCGTGTCCACGGTGGGGATGAGCCATGCGGTCTTGTTGGCCTCGGCATCGGCGGCAAGGCCGGGGTAGAGGTTCACGATCTTTTTGGAAGCCAGACTGACGTGGAAGGTCATCACGCCGTTTTCCACGGTCAGGGTGCCCTTGCCGTTGCAGGCTTCATTGGGGTGGAACATACTGCTGTCGGTCTCGAAATCAGCGGTATATACGCCATCCGGCAGGGCAGCTTCGGCCACAGCAGAGGAAGCCACCACGGAAGAAGCAACAGAGCTTGCCGCAGCAGAGGAGGCGGGGACAGCCCCGCCGCAGCCTGCCAGAGAAGCAGCCAGCACCACACCGGCCAGAGAAACGATGATAAACTGTTTGCAACGCATAAAATAAATACCTCAGTATCCTAAATTTTTGCCCGGCGTCTAAGCTGCCGGGGCAGGGGGCGTTTTCTCCTCGTGCGGGGAATGCGCCCATAAAAGAAGCCCTCTCCGTATGCTTGGCAGCGCCGGAGAGGGCTTCTGAATCCATTAGCCGTTCAGAAGATCCATAGCGGCCTTGGTATGTGCAATGTACAGCTGCTGGATGTCCGCAATGCGGCCCAGACCCGAGATCTGGCAGTCCACATTTTCAAAGCAGCCTGCGGCGGTAAACTGGCTCAGCCAGCTGTCGGCGTCCTCACCGGCCATGTCGTTGTTGGCGTGGTCGCCTGCCACCACCATCAGCGGGCGCAGGATGACCTTGGTGTAACCGGCAGCCTTCACAGCCTCGATGACAGCCTCGCAGGAGGTGTCCTCAGGCTCGCCCTCCACCGTGCCGATGAACACGTTGTCGTAGCCCAAGGTCTGCATGGTGGTCTGCATCTGGCTGTAGCTCACCTTGGCAGTGTGGGAAGTGCCGTGACCCATAAAGACGAAAGCGGTCTTATCGGCGGCGGCAGCGGCGGCGCTGTCGTAACCGGCTTCCTTCACAGCGGCAGCGGTAACAGCCTTGGCAACGGCTTCCTTATCTGTGTTGATGACGGAAGCATCCGCGCCGACCTCGCCCAGCAGGGGCTCGGCCACAGCAACGCTCTCAAACTTGTCGCGGTACTGATCCAGCATCTCGTTCATCTCGTCATACTCTGCACCGTGCATCAGATGGGTAGGCTGCACGATCAGGTTCTTCACGCCGTTTGCCACAGCGCGGTCCAGTGCCTGCTGCATATTGTCGATCTTCTCGCCGTCGCGTGCCTGCACATGGTTGATGATGATCTGTGCGGTAAAGGCACGGCGCACGCTCCAGTCGGGGTAAGCGGCCTGCAAAGCGTCCTCGATACCCTTGATGTCGGCAGCGCGGCTGTCGTTGAAGGAGGTGCCGAAGGACACGACCAGCAGCTCGTTTTCGCCGATCTCATCGGCGTTGCGGGCATCGTCCTTGGAGGCATCGCCGGTGTCGCGGCCAAAGTAGTCAGGGTCGGCATTTTCGCCCTCCACCAGCTCCTTCTGGGCATCGGTCAAAGCGTCCCAAGCGGCCTTGGCGGCTTCGCACTGGGCATCGGTATCATCGGTGCGCTGCTGCACATAGATGGCGTCGATCAGGTCTGCCACGTTCTGTGCGGCCAGTGCGTCAGCGTCTGCGCTGGAAGCTTCGCTGCTGGCGGCAGAGCTGGCAGCAACAGAGGAAGCAGTGCCGGAGGCAGCTCCGCCGCAGCCGGTCAGTACACCGGCGCACAGAGCCAGAGCGGTCAGAGCGGCCGCCGTTTTGCGGATGTTGCGTTTTTTCATCTTGTTTTCCTTTCCTGATGTGGGTGAAATACGGCACCGAACAGAAGGGTACAGGAAAGAGAACCTGTAAAAAAACGGGGTCTTCCGCTTGCGAAATGGCAAAGCAAAAAGACCCCGTATCTTACAGGCTTTTTGGTACAACCAATTCCTCGTGATCTGGGGCGGCAAAGCCCCGGTACCAACAGCGGGCAGGTTTCCTGACTGAAAGCTCAACGCCCGCTGCCGCCTTCCCAAGCCGGATGGCTCAGTGACCGGTGCAAAAGCACCCTGACAGTGGACTCCCTTATCACAGTGACGAGATCGTGCGGGATTGACACCCGCTTCCCTTTTAACGTCCCTGCCGCCGCCCGGTGGGGCAAAGTGACGGAACGCACCTGCTGTTTTCTGTTCAGTTCGTCAAAAAGTATAGCACAGCCCTATACAAAACGCAAGAAAAAACGGAGAAATGCTTGACCTTCCCCCTGCCGGAAGGTGTATACTTGGCTCGAAACTGAAAGCAAGGAGGCAGCCCATGTTAAAGATCGAGCATCTGACCAAAACCTACGGCGGCAAGCCCGCCGTGCAGGACCTTTGCCTGCACATCCGCCCGGGGGAGTTGTGTGCCTTTATCGGGCACAACGGCGCGGGCAAGACCACTACCTTAAAATGCTGCTGCGGTATCCAGCAATTTGATGCCGGAGAAATTTATGTGGACGGCATTTCCGTGCGGGAGAACCCGCTGGAATGCAAGCGCCGCTTGGCCTATCTGCCGGATGACCCGCAGCTGTACGAGTATATGACCGGTATCCAGTACCTTGATTTTATTGCGGATATCTTTGGCGTAAGCGCCGCACAGCGGACGCAGCGCATCCGGCAGTACGGCGATGCTTTTGGCCTGACGCAGGATTTGGCGCAGTCCATCGGGGCATACTCCCACGGCATGAAGCAGAAGCTTGCCATTATTGCGGCGCTGCTGCACGAGCCGAAGCTGATTTTAATGGACGAGCCCTTTGTCGGGCTGGATCCGCTGGCTTCCCATCAACTCAAGACCCAGATGAAGGCCTTTTGTGCGCAGGGCGGGGCGATCTTTTTCTCCACCCATGTGCTGGAGGTGGCCGAAAAGCTTTGCGACAGGGTAGCTATTCTGCGTAAAGGTCAGCTGGTGCGCGAGGGTGCTATGGAAGAGGTGCGCGGCGACGATACGCTAGAGGAGGTCTTTCTGGAACTGGAGGATACGGGGGAAGCGCTATGATCCGTGCATTGCTCAAAAAACAGCTTCTGGAACTGGGCGCGGCCTTTGTGCGCAGCAGCAAAACTGGCAAGCGGCGCTCCCGGGCAGGAGCATTCGGGTATGCATTGCTGTTTGCGGTGCTGATGCTGCTGGTCATGCTCAGCTTTGGCTCTATGGCGCTGCCGCTGGCAGTGACGCTGGTGCCGCAGGGGCTGGACTGGCTCTATTTTGTGCTGATGGAGCTTTCGGCGCTGACGGTCAGTGTGCTGGCAAGCGCCTTTACCAGCTACGGGCATTTGTTCCGCTGCCGGGATAACCAGCAGCTGCTGGCGCTGCCCATCCCGCCGGGCGCTATTTTTGCGGTGCGCTGCGGCGGGGTGTACCTGACCGGGCTGATTTATCTGCTGCTGGCGTGGGTGCCCTCGGTGGTCTGCTATGCGCTGGCGGCACCCCGCCCCGGCGGAGCCCTGTTGGCGGCGCTGCCGGTAGCACTGGCGCTGGCGGGAGTTTCCATGGTGCTGGCCGTTCTGCTGGGCTGGGCGGTGGCGCTGCTCAACCGCCGCGCCCAGCATAAAAGCCTTGTCACTGTGGTGGGTACGCTGCTCTTTCTGGCGGTCTACTATGCAGCGTTCTGCTGGGTGAGCAACGCAGTGGAGGCCCTTGCAGTGGATGCCGTACAGGCAGGCGCAACCGCCGGTCGTGTTGCTGCACCGCTGCATCTGCTGGGTCTGGCGGCAGTGGGCAACGTCCCGGCGCTGCTGCTATTGCTGGCGCTGGCTGCGGCCTGTATGGTGTTTTGCGGCAAGGTGCTGGCAAAGCCCTATCTGCGGCTGCTGACTCTTGAGCCGGGCAGAGCCAAAGCGGAATACCGCGCAAAGACGCAAAAAAAGCAGCCCCCGCGTCGGGCATTGCTGCGGCGGGAACTGCTGCATCTGGGCGCTTGCCCCATGTGGCTGCTCAACTGTGCACTGAGCAGCCTGCTGCTGCCGGTGCTGGGCGTGGCAGTGCTGTGGAAGGCTGCTGCTCTGCGCGCCTTTACCGCAGCTTACCCGCCGGAGAGCCTGCCTATGCTGGTGTGCGGGATGGTGTGCGCCATAGCCGCCATGAACTTTATCACAGCGCCGTCGGTGTCGCTGGAGGGGGGCACCCTCTGGCTGCTGCAAAGCCTGCCGGTTGCCCCGCAGCAGGTTCTGCGGGTAAAGGTGGAGCTGCAATTGCTGCTCACGCTGCCGGGGGCGTGGTTTTGCGCCGGGTGCGCCATGGCGGTGCTGTGCATTCCGGCAGGGCAGGGGCTGCTGGTGCTTGCCGTGCTGGCAGCCTTTGTGTGGCTGACGGCGCAGCTTGGGCTTGCTTTGGGGCTGTGCCTGCCAAACCTCCACTGGGTAAGTGAGGCCGCCGTGGTCAAGCGGAGCGCCGCCAGTATGCTGGCGATGTTCGGCGGGTGGCTGCTGGCGGGCGGGGTGCTGTTTTTGCCCCTGATCTTGCTGGACTACGCTGTGCCGC
>OHNY01000410.1_pt1 | contig 11364 bp, 10 predicted proteins | sample 1569671 | NCBI WGS metagenome assembly OHNY01 (sample SAMEA3879523, study PRJEB24766) | human gut metagenome | biome: human-associated habitat; feature: feces | place: USA | collected 1985/1987
TGCGGCGCTGTTCTATGCGCGCTATCTTTATGGCAGTGTCAAGAAAGAGAAGATCCACATGCATCTGCTGGAAAACCTTTCCAGTTTTATTCACGAGGGGGCAATGGCTTTTTTATCGCGTGAATACAAGATCATTATTCTATTCATTATCGTAGTAGCTGTCTTATTGGCTTCTTTAGGTTTAATTCCATCTTTGCAACATGCAGATGGTGTAGGACCGGGAGCTGCTTTCTGTTTTCTTATTGGAACCCTTTGTTCTGGTGTAGCAGGTTTTTGTGGTATGTTGACGGCAACAAAAGCAAATGCCCGTGTAACACAGGCAGCACATGACAACGGTATGCCAAAGGCTTTACGTATTGCATTCAGTGGTGGTTCTGTTTTGGGATTGTGTGTAGTTGGATTTGGTTTATTAGGTTTAAGTGTTTTATTTTGCGGTTTTTATTTCTTTACGAAAGATATGTATCTGGCAGCACACGTCATCAGTGGATACAGTTTAGGGTGTAGTTTTATCGCATTATTTGCCAGAGTCGGTGGTGGTATTTATACAAAAGCTGCCGATGTTGGTGCAGACTTAGTAGGTAAGGTAGAAAGTGGTATTCCAGAAGATGATCCACGTAATCCGGCGGTCATCGCTGATAATGTCGGAGATAATGTTGGGGATATCGCGGGTATGGGAAGTGATTTGTGTGAGTCCTATGTTGGGGCAATCGTTTCCGCAATATCCCTGGGTATCAGTTATATGGCAGTGCAGGGTGAACACATGGGAATAAGTTCCTTAATGTTTCCTATACTGATTGCGGCTTTGGGTATTTTATCTAGTATCTTTGCACAAGTCTTTGTCCGAGCCAAAGAGTGGGATAACCCTGCAAAAGCTTTAAATATTGCAACTTATGTTTCTACTTTGGTAGTATTAGTAGGCTCTTTACTATTAAGCTATTTTGTATTTAATGATGTCTATCCTTTCTATTCCATTCTAAGTGGATTAGTTGTTGGTGTCTTTATTGGACGTATTGCCGAGTATTACACAAGTGATTCGTATCGTCATGTAAAAGAAATAGCTGAACAATCATTAACCGGTCATGCGACCAATATTATTTCCGGTTTTAGTATCGGTATGCAATCGACAGCTTTAACAATTCTCTTGTTGGCTGCTGGTATTGCTGCCAGCTATCTGTTTTTTGGAATGTATGGTATAGCCTTAGGTGCAGTCGGTATGCTTTCAACTGCCGGTATTACTGTATCTGTGGATGCTTATGGACCAATAGCTGATAATGCCGGAGGTATTGCTGAAATGAGTAATATGGAAGAGCATGTGCGAGAAATCACAGATCATTTAGGTTCAGTAGGGAATACCACAGCAGCTGTCGGTAAGGGATTCTGTATTGGCTCTGCGGCCTTTACCGCGTTAGCAATGATAGTCGCTTATTCCCAGCTTGCTCATCTAGATGTCATATCACTATTAGAACCAGGTGTGATCATCGCCTTACTGATTGGTGCAATGCTCCCATTTTTCTTTACTTCTTTAACAATAAAGTCGGTAGGAAAAGCGGCGAATCAGATGATTGAAGAAGTTCGCCGACAATTTAAGGCAGATCCCGGTATTATGAAAGGTACAAGTAAGCCGGATTATGCACAATGTGTTGATATTTCAACACAAGCAGCTTTAAAAGAAATGATCCTGCCTGGGTTAATTGCGGTGATTTCACCCATCGCGACTGGTATCCTTCTAGGAACAAAAGGTCTTGGAGGACTGCTGATTGGCGCATTGATGTCAGCAATCATGTTGGCGGTGTTTATGGCGAATTCCGGTGGTGCATGGGATAATGCTAAGAAATATATTGAGTCCGGTGCTTGCGGTGGTAAGGGAAGTGAGGCTCATAAAGCGGCCATCACAGGAGATACGGTCGGTGATCCGTTTAAAGATACGGCAGGACCGGCAATGGATATCTTAATCAAATTAATGTCAGTGATTTCATTGATCTTAGCTCCTGTATTATTAGAAATGACACCACTATTGGATTTCCTTTTCCATTAGCTTGAAAAATAACAAAAAATTTCTTATAATGTCTATGTAAGAGTAGACTGTGTGACCCTACGATAGTGGGTTGAAATAGAAAAAGCTCTTGACTTTTGGGTTCAAGAGCTTTTTCATGAAGGAGGATTTCCTTATGGAACTTGTCTTATGCAAAGAGAATGGGCAAACGATCATTCAAGAAAATGGGCATGCGATTTATACGATTGAAGAAGAAAAAGAGCAGGGTCTTTTGTGTGTCTATCTAAAGAATATGTATGGCGAAGAAGTATTAGGAATGTATCAGATACAAAAATGGTATACGCGTTTTATCCGTAAACATACGGAAGATTTTACAATTTATGCAAAAGATGATAAACAAGGTGAAATGCATGGTTTTAAAGAAGGCTATGAAGTGGCATGGAAGGATGTTTTTTATCGCTTTTATGGTGGTTATCATGCCACCAAAAAAACAATCTTATGTATTGATAAAGAAATGCAGCTTGCCGAATTTACGATGGATGCAAAACCTACTGTCCGTTTACGTAATACATCGCTGAATGCCATTTTTGCTTTGTTGTTGTATATGTTTGATGCACATTTGGCCTTTGATAAATTCGAAGAAGAGGCATATTTGTATCGATATAAAGGACGTTATCAAGATGCTTATGAATTTGAAAAATAATCAGATGATGATCCCAATCTAAGTGCTTTTACTATAACATAATTCATCTTGACTGCAAGTATACTGAAAACGGGAGGGATTTCATGAACTTGCAGGCTTTTTTTACCCTTTGGCAGGATGTAGGACTTATTCTATATGCCATTTTAAAAGCTTTTTTACCTCTTCCATCATTAGAAGTCGTGCTGACTCCCTTATGCTTAAAGCATCCGGAAAAATGGCTGTTATATTCCTTTGAAGGTGCAATTGGTACTTGCATTGGCGGTGCTATCGGATATGGCATTGCATACAGCGTCGGTCGTAAAGCACTTGCTCATATTGCCAGTGATGAAGATATCGAAAAGGGAGAAACTTTGATGCGCAAACATGGATTGCTTGCTGTGTTCATCGGAGGTATTACGCCAATCCCTGATTTCTTACTGGCTTATTTGGCTGGCTTTACCAAAATGCCTTTTCTTTCCTTTACGCTGTGTGATGGCATGGCTCGGCTTTTACGCAGTATCATCGTAACTTATGGATTAAAGAGTTTGGGAACCATCATTCATGTGGATGCTTTTGGGACTTGGTTTTCTTTATTGATTCTAGTATGGATGTTGTATCGCTGGTATCAAAGCCGGCGCAAGCTACGCTCACAAACAACATCTAAGAAATAAGGAAATAGTTGATCGTTTTCCATTTTTTCCGGATGCCATTGTACACCAAGAACGGGAAGTTGTTTATGGAGAAAGGCTTCCACATATTGTTCTTTACTATAAGCTAATATATCCAATTGTTCACCACATTGTTTTACTGCTTGATGATGATAGCTATTAAAACTGGTACCATCGCTATAAAGTTGATGCAGTATGGAGTTTTTGGGGAAATATAATGGATGAGCATGTAGTGTGGCATGAGCATTTATATCAATGTTTTGGAAAAGCTTGCTGCCATAATATACAGCAAGTAATTGCATTCCTCGACATATTCCTAAAATCGGTTTTTGTTTTTGTAAAAAGGCTTGGATACAAGCAAAATCAAAATGATCCTGTGCATGGTCATAAAAGTTGCAAGAGGCATCTGGTATTTCTTGAAGATAATAGCTGCGTAAATCATAACCACCGCACACGATGAGCGCATCACAACTTGCGGCAGCTACAGCTAATGAAGCATAGGAAACAATGGGGAATAGGGCACAACCATATTGCGAACAAGCATCCACATAGGTTGCATTGATGAACCATTTTGATTGGCTATCAAAAGATTCCATACGGCATGTAATGGCAATCGTTTTCATAACAAACCTCCTGTTTTACTCTATGCGTTTTTCCTATGCTTGTGCCTATCAAAAAAAGAAAAGCTGATTTTCAGCTTTTGGAGTAAAGTCGTCCTTGCCAAGTATAACGGCGTTTCATCTCTTTATCGATGGTGTTTAAAACATTTACTTTGTGCAAGGTCCAAGTAGGCGCAATAAGTAATTCTTTCACACCATCACCAGTCAATCGTTGGATGATCATTTCCGGAGGCAAAACTTCTAACTGGCGTATCACGATATCTACATAATCTTCTAATGATAATAACGGAAATGGTTGGTTTTCATATTCGATTGCCATCTGCGTATCCTGCATGATATGCAGCATGTGAAGCTTAAGTGCGTGAATAGGCAATGTAGCTAATGCTTTGGCACTTTCCAGCATCATATCTGTGGTTTCATAGGGTAATGAATTAATTAAGTGCACCGCCACTTTGATATCAGTTTTTGCCAGGCGCTGCAAACAATCTAAAAACTGTGCATATGTGTGACCGCGATTGCAATGTTGAGCTGTTTGATCATAGATGCTTTGTAATCCCAATTCGATCCAAATATCTTTCTCTTTACATAAGGAATGCAGATAAGCAAGCTTATCATCTTCTAAGCAATCTGCGCGTGTGGCAATGCTTAAGGCAAGTACATCTTTTCGTTCCATAAATGGTTGAAAACAGTGTTTGAGCTCATGCAAAGGGGCATATGTATTCGTGTATGCTTGAAAATAGGCAATACTACCACCATTTGGCCATTTTCTAAGCATCATCTGCTGACGATCCATAAATTGCTTCATTAAATCATCCTGTAGATTTCCAGCATATTCACCACTGCCTAAGCTGCCACAAAAGGTGCAACCGCCCTGTCCACAGGTTCCATCACGATTCGGACAGGAAAAATTGGCATTTAAAGGAACTTTAAATACTTTTTGATGATAACGATGCTTTAAATAATAATTCCATGTATGATAACGTTTATTATCATCACTATACGGGAAGGGGTTATTGTATGCCATAAAATCACCGCATTCATTTTAGCATATTCGTATAAAAAGTAAATCTTTTCTCCATCAAAAGTAAAAGCATGCTATAATACTCTTACTAATAAAAACGTAAAATATGAAATAGGAAAATAAAATATTACAAATGAAAAAAATTCCAGAAATGTAAAAGGAAAAAGTATTTATTTTTCACATTAAGTATGAGATAATAAAATGCACACGCAAGGATTGAGGTAGTAAGAATTATGGATGGAAACAAGAAAGTAATACAGTGTAAAAAATATCCGATTACCTATACATTGGTAATTAAACAAGTGAAAAATATCAATATGCGTATTAGTACGAAAGGTGAGGTCATCGTTAGTGCAAATCCATTCGTATCACTGGATAAAATTGATGATTTTGTCAGTAGTAAAGCCAGTTGGATTGCCAAACACCAGAAATCGATGGAAGAACGAAGCCATTGTACTGTGTTTGATGAGAATCAGCTGATGTTGTTTGGTAATTCTTTGAAAATAAAATATATGACGGGGAAGTATAATCATGTAAGCTATGATGATAAATATCTGTATGTGCAATATCGCACAAACAGTGATCCGCAAAAGGTCATTCATCAGTTTATTGATAAATTGTGTAAGGATGTCTTTAGTGATGTAGCAATGCTCACGTGTCGTTCGCTCAGTGACTATCATATCGCATACCCTCAAATCAAAGTGCGGGATATGAAAAGTCGTTGGGGAAGCTGTACACCGGCCAAACAGTCCATTACTTTGAATCGAAAGCTGATCCATTACCCATTAGAATTTATTGAGTATGTAATTCTTCATGAATTTGTACATTTTATTCAGCCAAATCATTCAAAAGCATTTTATCACATTATCGAAAATTATATGCCGGATTATAAAAAACGGATGGAGCTTGTCAGCTAGAAAAGGGAGTTCACATGGTAAAAATTATAACAGATACTTCTGCTTTATTTACGGTAGAAGATGGCATCCATATGGGAGTAGATGTCTTGCCTTTATGTGTCAGTATTGATGACCATCAGTATCGTGATTTATGTTTTGATACAAAATTGTTTCTTGATAAAATAAAGGAAGGGCATGTTCCCAGCAGTTCACAACCACCAATTGGTGAAGTGTTGGCTGCATATGAAGATGCGAAAGGAGAAGAAATTTTAAATATCACAATGGCTGATGGCTTGTCAGGCACCTACCAAACCGCTTGTATGGCGAAGCAGCAGGCATGCAATGCTTCCTCAATTACGGTGTTAAATTCACAAACATTATGTGGACCTCATCGTTATTTAGTGGAGAAGGCAGTGCGTCTTCGTGATTTAGGAAAGAATGTAAAAGAAATCGTGCAGGAACTGGAACACAGTATTGCCAGTGAACACTCTTTTTTGATTCCACAAAATTTTGATTTCTTACGTCGTGGTGGACGTTTAAAACCTGCGGCTGCAACGATTGGCGGTCTTTTGAAACTTAAACCGATCATGGAGAAAGTAGAAGGCGGTACACGGCTAGATAAGTTTGATATTGCTAGAACTTTAAGTAAGGCAGTGCAGCATATTGTAGACTTCATGAAAGAAGATGGCGTAAATGAATATTATAAAATCTTTGTCTCTCATGCAGATGCCTTAGAAGATGCAAGAAAGATCAAAGAAAAACTAGTATCTATCTTCAGCGAATGTGAAATAGAATTATTGGATTTGTCACCGGCTTTCATTACACAGGGAGGGCCACAGTGCATTGCCATTCAATATATTGCAAAATAGAAGGTATGTAGGAGTATCTTCTTTTTTGCATATAAAAAAACAGCTGTACTAATCAAACGCTGAACAGCATTTTTATGCATATCGTTTATGCTTATGTTTGCTTTTAGAATGCCAGGTTCCTTCGTATATTTCTAGCAATTATGTTACACTCTATAGTATAGAATACTGATGTTATCAATAATGAGACATGATATCTTGTGATGTTTGATAATTAGAAAGGATGGATGAAATGATGAATAAAACTTTTATGAAAGAATTACTTACATGTATCTCTGTAAGTGGGAAAGAAAAAGCGATCCAACAAATTATTTATGAATATATGAAGGATGTATGTGAAGATAGTCGGATGGATGCCAGTAAGACTTTAATTAGTGTTTTGAACGCAAAAGCAAAACAAAAAGTATTGTTATGTGCACACGTAGATGAAATCGGTTTTTATGTGAATCGTATCTACCCTGATGGAACATTAGGGGTCATAAAGGCCGGAGGGGCACATCCTATCTTATACTTGGGTACACATGTACAAATTGTTGGTAAAGAGCTGATTCATGGAGTTGTAATATGTAATAAAATGTTAGAAACAAAGGGAACAATCGTCAGTGATGATTTGCGAATAGATATCGGATGTGATACGAAGGAAGAAAGTGAAAAAGTAGTGTCGCTTGGCGATGTTGTCTGTGCTGCAGTGGATATGCAAGAACTGCAAAAGAATCGCTTTGCCGCAAGAGCAATTGATGATCGAGGTGGAGCTTTTATCATTTTAGAGGCAGTGCGAAAAGCAAAGGAAATGGGAGCTTCTGTTGGTATGTATGCAGCAACTACTACAGGCGAGGAAACAACACGGCGTGGAGCGTTCCATGCGGTTAAAGCAGTGAAACCCGATTGCGCTATCATCGTTGATGTAACCTTTGCCAGTGATTATCAAGGTGTTCAGAATAATGAAGGCGGCGATATTTCATTAGGAAAAGGTGCTGTTTTATGCCATAGCAGTATTGTGAATGAAGCAATGAATAAACGTATGGAGACTTTGGCTAAACAGCATGGTATTGCATATCAATGGGAGGTTACGCCAGGGTTTACATCAACGGATGGAGATACGATTCATATGAGCAATGAAGGCGTACCTATCTGTTTGGTATCATTGCCTTTACGCTATATGCATTCTTCTATTGAAACGGCGGATTGGAAAGATGTAGAAAGTTGTATTGATTTAATTGCTGCCTTTCTTTGCTCATTAGATTCTGCTTTTTCTTATCTTTAACTACATAGAACAAATAGGAATGCTAAAAGCATCATACTAGTAAGAAAGTTATGGTAAACGAAAAAGAAGCCAACTCATTTGCAATCTTATGCAATACATGAGCTGACTTTTTTTAATTTGCTTACGATCGTAAAATGTATGAGTTACATATCACGACCAATGACACTGGCAATGGCTTTTCCTTTACGGATAACTTCCCGAAAGCGTTCTGGTTTTAGTGATTGTGCACCATCGCTCCATGCATTTTCTGGATCATTATGCACTTCGATGATCAAGCCATCAGCTCCAGCAGCAATAGCAGCTAAGGAAGCAGATTCTACTAATTTCCAATCACCGGTTGCATGACTTGGATCAATGATGATTGGCAAATGGGTTTTCTCTTTGATGATAGGAATAACGGAAAGATCGAGCGTGTTGCGTGTATAGGTTTCAAAGGTACGAATGCCACGTTCACAGAAGATGACATTTTCATTTCCTTCTGACATAATATATTCAGCAGCCATGATCCATTCTTCGATTGTATTTGCTAAACCACGCTTTAACAATACAGGTTTGTTGACACGTCCTACAGCTTTTAATAAATCAAAATTCTGCATGTTTCTTGCGCCGATTTGAATCAAATCGACATATTCCACAAATTCATCCAGCTTATCTGCACTCATCAATTCACTCACGATAGGAAGTCCATAAGTTTCGCGTGCATGTACAAGGCAGTGCACACCATCGGTTCCCATACCTTGAAAGGCATATGGAGAAGTACGCGGTTTATAGGCTCCACCTCTTAACATGCAGCCTCCTGCATCTTTTACATGTTTGGCGATTTCCATAATTTGCGTATCGCCTTCTACAGAACAAGGACCACCAATAACAGCAATGCGTTCCTTGCCACCTATTTTGATTCCGGCAACATCAACGATGGTATCGGCTGGATGAAATAAGCGATTTGCTTTCTTATAAGGAGCCGCAATACGGGTGACATTTTCAACAAACGGATGTGCTTTTACCAGTTTCTCATCAACCCGAGATGTGTCACCAACTAAGCCAAAGACATTATAGTTATCACCATGGATCATGGTGACGGATAAACCTTTATTTTCAAAAGTATGAATCAGTTTATTGACTTCTTCTTTAGGAGCATCTTTTTTTAATGTGATAATCATAGTTCTTTCCTCTTTCCTTAAGCTAATCTTTTACCGCATTAATGAGAATGCTGTGATAGGCATCTTCAATTTCGTCTACGGTTTCTTTGATATCTGTATTGTTCATCGCAACATAAGCGGCATATTTTTGATACAGCGGCAAACGCTCTTCATGCATTTTATGCAAAGCCTCTTTGCTGCTAGATAATGGTCGATTTGGATCAGCGCTGATGAGCTTATCAACATCACGATCAATAAATATCGTAATACCATTTTGCCGCAAATAGTCCATATTAACTTTATGCTTAATGGTTCCTCCACCGGTAGCAATAATCTTATTGTTGGTCTTTGCTAGTTCAATAGCAACCTCCGTTTCAATCGCACGGAATCCGGCTTCACCACTTTCAGAGAAGATTTCAGGAATGCTTTTACCTGCTTTTTCAATGATCTTATCATCTAAGTCAATGAAATCTTTCTGCATACGTTCTTCTAACATTTTTCCAATGGTTGTTTTACCGGCACTTGGCATACCAATCAATACGATATTACAACGCTCTTTCAGCATATCCTGATAAATATCATCTATGATGGCATCATCAATACTTTTATTTAAGAAATACTCAACACTCTGTTTGGCTTGGGCAATTAACATTTCTAAACCAATGACACGTTGAATGCCTTCTTCTTGTGCTTCAAAGCATAAACGTGTAAGAATCGGATTATAGATAACATCCATGACTGCCTCACATTTATGAAACATGGTAATATCAATTGGCGCATTACCGATACGAGGGTACATGCCGATAGGGGAAGTGTTGATGATAATTTCTGCATCCAGATGATTGGAGAAACATTCATCATAAGTGATGGCACCATTTCCAGGGATAACATCCACAACGATCATCTGTCCTGCCTGTTCATGTTTAACCACGGCTTGAATAGCTGCCGAAGCACCACCATTTCCAATGACCAGCACTTTTTTATTCGCCATTTGGATATTGTGCTTTTTCACCATATAATGAAAACCGGTAAAATCGGTATTGTAGCCAATAAGCTTGCCGTTTTTATTTACAATCGTATTAACGGCACCGATTGCTTTCGCATGATCATCAATTTCATCTAAATAGGGAATGACATCCTTTTTATAAGGAATGGTAACATTGATTGCGGTGAAATCTCTTTTTTCCATAAATTCTTTAAATTCTGACTTGGATAGGGGAATTAAATCGTATTGATAATCCGCAATCCGCTCATGAATTTCTTTGGAAAAGCTATGTCCCAGCTTTTCTCCGATAAGTCCATATCTCATAATTTTCTACCTCTTCTTTCTAATAATGTTTTTTTGATAGAAGGTATGCATACCTCTGGCAACAAAAAAAGCATCAACGTTTCTCAACTGTTCGATGCTTTATTAAAGCCCTGAAAAAGGAACCATTCATTTTTATGGTTTTTTTTCAGGGCTATCTAAAGTAAAAATAAAATGTTGCGTAGTTTGAAGTATGCATGTGTATCACTCCTATTGCTTATAGGATACAATGTTTCTGCAAAAAATGCAACAGTTATTTTCATAAATTTGCAAAATGTATGAAAATATTTGAAAACAATCATTTCACGTTACTATGTGGATTGCTTAAGGTCGTATTATGTACGATATAATTGCAAAACGTATGGACTGCCGGAGGTAAATAACGGTTTTTGATCGTACTGAGATAAATATAGCGTTCATGAGGCGGGTCAATGATCTTAAGCTTTTTTACAGAAAAATTAGCGATCATGGCAATGTCAGGCACAACAGCAACACCATAGTTAATATCGACAAGTCCGATAACTGCACTATCCTCTTCTACCTCACAGATGACATTGGGGCGTATATGCAAAGTGGCAAATAATTTATCAATTAGCGGACGGATACCACTTTCACGATCATAATACACAAGTGGTTCATCCTTGATCTGCAATAGACTAATTTCATCATAAGCAGCAAGTGGATGGTTGTGTGATACGATGACGACAAGCTCTTCTTGGGCAATTGGTAAGAAGTTTATATCCGGTTGATGTTCTACGTAGGAACAAAAAGCAATATCATATTTTTCATCCTTTAATCCTTGCAGCAATTCTGTTGTATTGCCTTGTTTTAGCGAAAAAGAAATGTTGCGGTTATCTTCTATAGACAGAAAGTCACGAATAAGGTGGGGAACATAATGAGAACCAAGTG
>OHNY01000411.1_pt1 | contig 11324 bp, 7 predicted proteins | sample 1569671 | NCBI WGS metagenome assembly OHNY01 (sample SAMEA3879523, study PRJEB24766) | human gut metagenome | biome: human-associated habitat; feature: feces | place: USA | collected 1985/1987
CCGGGTGATAGATGGGCATAATGTGTCTGGAATCTTGGAGGGAGAATCGATGGCATCGCCCACGGAGGCTTTCTATTATTACCAGAAACAACAATTACAGGCGGTACGTTGGGGAAACTGGAAGTATCATTTACCTTTGAAGGAACGTATCAAAGGCCCTCACTTCCCGGATACGGAAGTCGGTGAAGCTCGTTTATATAATTTGGCGAATGATTTGTCGGAAACAATCAATGTCATCGATCAACATCCCGAAGTGGTTGCGAAGATGAATCGGTTGATCGATCAGGTTCGTAATGATATGGGAGATTGGGGATATGAAGGCCGGAACCAGCGTCCTGCCGGTATTATAGATGAACCTTTCCCCCGTTTACTTAAATAAAAAGATACGCATATGAAAACACTGAAATCATTGTCTGTTTTAACAGCGGTGGTATTATCGAACAGCTTGAGCTTGAACGCTGCCTCGGATGCGGTCAATAAGCCTAATTTTGTAATCATATTCTGTGACGATATGGGATATGGGGATTTGAGTTGCTATGGGAATCCCACGATCCGCACACCGAATATAGACCGTATGGCTTGTGAAGGAATGAAGCTGACCCAGTTTTATGTGGGGGCTGGGGTCTCTACGCCAAGTCGGGCCGCGTTAATGACCGGACGTTTGCCGGTTCGAAATGGATTGTATGGAGATCGTGTGGCCGTACTTTTCCCTAACTCAAAGGCTGGGTTAGGACAAGACGAGGTTACGATCGCCAAAGTTTTACAACAAAACGGGTATGCGACCGGCTGTGTAGGCAAATGGCATTTAGGAGCGTTTTCTCCCTATTTACCGACGGATCATGGTTTTGATACCTATTTCGGCATACCTTATTCCAATGATATGAGCCCCGTTCAGAATAAAGGCGCGCATGCACGGAATTTTCCACCGACTCCATTGATATTGGATGGTAAGCAAATCGAATCGGAACCGGATCAGGGAGAATTAACCCGTCGCTATACGGAGAAAGCGGTATCGTTCATCAAGGATCATTCAAAGGAACCTTTCTTCCTTTATTTCGCTCATACCTTCCCGCATATCCCATTGTACACGAATGCCCGTTTCGAGGGAACGAGCAAACGAGGCCTGTACGGAGATGTGGTTGAGGAAATAGACTGGAGCGTTGGGGAGGTGTTGAAGGCTCTGCGTGAAAATGGCTTGGACGAGAATACGTTTGTTATTTTTACCAGCGATAACGGCCCTTGGCTGACGGAGCATGAGAATGGTGGTTCCGCAGGTCCGTTGAAGGATGGCAAGGGTACTTGGTGGGAAGGTGGCTTCCGGGTTCCGGCCATTTGTTGGATGCCGGGAAAAATCAATCCGGCGATCAACGATGAGATTATGACCTCGATGGATTTATATCCGACTTTCCTCTCGATGGCGGGTATCGAGCAACCGAAAGATCGTGTATTGGATGGCGTGAATCAAACTGGATTATTGTTTGAGGAAAAGCATTCCGCCCGTGATGAGGTTTATTATTGGTGGGGAAGCGAGTTGATGGCGATCCGTAAAGGGGAGTGGAAGTATTATTTTAAGACGATCAAGGACCAATATCTGCGAACCTGTAAGATCGAGACTCCGACTGAACCCTTGTTGTATAACGTGGAGACAGATATCTCGGAGAGGTTCAACCAGGCGGAGAAACATCCGGAGATCGTAAAATTGCTGATTGAGGTCGGTGAGAAACATAAGAAAGGAATGAAGATCAAACCTTCCGTCTGTGATATGATGTAATGGGAAATTAAAAACAACAGATAGATGAATAAATATATACTGACAGCGGCTTGCGGATTGGCTTTTTCCGCAGCTTCCGCACAAACAAAGGCTTTGCCGGATAGCCCGAATATCCTGCTGATTTTGGTGGATGATTTGGGATATGGTGATTTGTCCTGTCAAGGAGCCGCCAAGGACATTCAAACTCCACATATCGATAAATTATTAAATGAAGGAGTTCGTTTCACGAATTTCCATGCGAACTGTCCGGTCTCCTCTCCTAGTAGAGCTTCCTTATTAACCGGTCGTTATCCGGATATGGTAGGCGTACCGGGAGTTATTCGTACGCATAAAGAGGATAGCTGGGGGTATCTGTCGGAGGATGCCGTATTATTACCCAAGATGTTGAAGAAAAGAGGCTATCATAATGCGATGGTTGGAAAATGGAATCTAGGATTGGAGTCTCCGAATACCCCTACGGAAAGGGGCTTCGATTTCTACCGGGGATTTTTAGGGGATATGATGGATGATTATTATACCCATCGTCGTTTCGGAAATAATTATATGCGTGAGAACTTGAAAGAGATCGATCCACAAGGACATGCTACAGAGATTTTCTCTGATTGGGCGATCCGTTACCTGTCGGATATGAAGCAAAAGCAAGAGCCTTTCTTCTTGTATCTAGCTTATAATGCCCCACATACCCCGATACAACCTCCTCAGGAATGGCTGGAAAAGGTGAAAAAGCGTGAACCGTCACTTCCGGAGAAGCGTGCTAAGATTGTCGCCTTGATTGAGCATTTGGATTATAACGTCGGACGTGTGTATGAGGCCTTGGAACAGAATGGCCAGTTGGAGAATACGATCATTATATTTACCTCTGATAATGGAGGACAGGACGATGCGGGTGCGAATAACGGCCCGTTCAGAGGCGCGAAGCAGGATATGTACGAGGGAGGGATCCGGGTAGCCGGAGGTATTTATTGGAAGAACCAGATCCGTCCGGCGGTACGTGATAATTTCGTCATGCTTTCGGATATGTTTCCGACCTTATGCGATCTGACAGCCGTGCCTGTATCACATGAGATCGACGGTATCAGTATCTTGCCTCTTTTGCGGGGTGAGGAACAAGATACCGGAGATCGAATGGTGCATTGGGTACGAAGGGAAGGTAATTCCCGATATGGAGGTCAGGCATATTACGCATCTCAATACCGAGATTTCAAGATTTTACAAAATACTCCTTGGGAGCCTATCCAATTCTTTAATATAAAGGAAGATCCGAAGGAACAAAGTCCGATCGGGGAACGATCTTCGGATACGTATAAAAACTTGTTCAATGGCTTGATGGAGCATATCCGTCAGACGGGTATGATACCGTGGCAAGGCAAACGGTATAAGTGATTTTCCCATGTGATTTTTTAGAAGCACGTACATCGTTATTCATGGTGGTGTACGTGCTTTTTTGTAATTTTTTATTGCTCTTAACTGAATTTGAATGTTTTTTTGTATGTTTGTGCCAAATCTGTGGGAGTTATTGTCTACATGATCTATATGAAAATATCCGATGAGAAGCTATGGGAATCGTGTTTGAAGGGAGATAAGGAAGCCTTCCGTGAGCTTTATTGCCGATTTTACGCATTGCTGCGCAATTATGGAATCAAGTTACTTCCCGACAAGAACTTGGTGGAAGATTGCGTACAGGATATTTTTATCAATTTGATTCAAAACCATACCTCCCTCTCTCCGACGGCGAATGTCAGGGGTTATTTGCTTAAGGCTTTAAGACATAAGCTGTATGATACGATCGAGAAAAACAGGAAAATGGAGGATGTCTCCTTATATGAGGACGTGTTTCAAGTGGATGAGTTATTCTCCCGTATCGCATTGGACACGACAGATGCGGACGATCGGGTTAAACTTTTGATGAAAGCCTTGACAAAACTTTCTCCCCATCAGCGAAAGATCATTTATCTTTATTATGTAAATGAATTGGGGCATAATGAGATAGCTGGTATTTTAGGCATAAATTACCAATCCAGTAAAAATTTATTGTCTAGAACACTCCGTAAGTTAAGGCGGTGGTTCTCGTTGGAGCTTTAATGTATTCTTGGACTCTCTTTATGTCGCAGTATATCAAAGATATATTGTGCCAATAATTTTCGCCTTGATGGCACAGTCGTGCCATCCAAGTGGCAAAGCTGTGCCATCGGTGTGGCATAGTTGTGCCATCAAGGTGGCACAGCTGTGCCCTAGGGATGGCAAAAGAGGTTTAAGAATGAAAAAAATGGCGGATTCGCTATTTTTCCCGGTAAAAAGTGAGTACCAAAACGAATTCCATCTGTAATAAGGTAAAAAGATATCTCGTGAATAAGAAACAGGACATGGTTGAGAAGGATTCATTTCGGCAAGCCGGAGAAGATTTGTTGCGTAAAGTTCGTGAAGAGGAGCGAGCGGATTTGCGACTGGCACTTTCTTCTTGGCAGAAGCTGGAGGAACGTTTGAATGCTCCCCGGAAGACCTCTGTTTTACGTATACGCTATCTTGTTTCTTCCGTAGCGGCCGCCGTCATGTTGCTTCTTGCCGTGGGATGTTATTTTTGGATGGTGGGGCATGATAAGTCTTCATTGCCTTTGGCCTTGTTAGAGGAAAAGAATGTTGGCACCTTGCCGGGGGATGAAATTGTCTTGGTAAAGGATCAAGGTTGGGTTCAGCTGAAAGATGAAGCTACGGTAATTTATGATACGATAGGCAAATCAAATGTAGAGGAACACCAAATAAAAAAGAATGAGCAAGAAACTAAAATTGATGAGCCGGATCAAATAATAGTACCGAAAGGACGGCGTGCGAATATCGTATTTTCAGATGGTACTAAAATGTATATCAATGCAGAGACCCGGGTGATTTTTCCTACGGTTTTTGCTAAAGATAAGCGGGAGATATTAGTGGATGGAGAGGTCTATTTGGAAGTTGCTGCGGACCCTTCTCGCCCTTTTATTGTTAAAACGAGTACGATCGAGGTAAAAGTGCTTGGCACTCGATTCAATGTGTGTGCTTATCGGGATGAACCTGCGGCTTCTGTTGTATTAGTGGAAGGACAGGTCGAGGTGAAAAATGGCGATAATGGTAAGAATGTGCTGAGCCCTGATGATATGCTTGAGTTAAAGGGTAAAGAGATATCGATCAAAAAGGTAGATGTCTTTGAACATATTTGTTGGAAAGATAACTTGATGCTGTTAAATGATCGTAAGGTTGGAGAGGTCTTAAATCGGTTGTCTCGTTATTATGGCCGGACTATTTTATTTGGCAAAGAGATAGGTGAAATACCTATTTCAGGAAAATTGGACCTGAGAGAGAACTTGGAGGAAGTTGTTGAGATTATTTGTCAATCTCTTTTTCTACGCCAAGAGAGAGACGGGGAGAATAATATAGTTTTATTAAAATAATTTGCCTATGGGAAAGGAATGATCTGTAAGCGTGTTTGCATTTACAAGAGAGCCAGAAGATACGGCCATATCTTCCGGCTCAAGAGCTTTGTTTAATCAATAATTACGTACTAAAGAAAAAACATTACAAAGGTATGAAGAAAAAAGAAGATTTCTGCCGAGAATCAAATCATTTTCTCAAAAGTCTTGGTTTAGCCTTATGTCTGGTAAGTTTTGGAGGATCTGCGATATATGCGTCTTCCCTATATGCGCAGCGGACTATGCTAAGCATTCAAATGAATGATCGTACGGTAGAAGATGTATTTGAATACATTGAGAAAAACAGTGAGTTTATTTTTGTGTATCATGGTTCTAACATTGATTTGCATAGGAAAGTTAATCTGGATGTTCGGGATCAGTCTGTGGAGATAATATTAGATAAATTATTCAGCGGAACGGATATTGAGTATATTATTAATAATCGCCAAATAATCGTACGCAGAGATACGAAAAAAGAGAATTTACCGATTGCTAGTCAACAGACGAAAAAGGTAAAAATAACAGGTGTCGTGAAAGATGCTCACGGGGATCCCGTGATTGGTGCGAATGTAGTAGAAAAAGGAACGACTAATGGCACTATTAGTGATTTGGACGGAAACTTTTCCTTGGATGTTTCCGCAGGGAATGTGCTAATGGTATCTTATGTCGGTTTTCAAGAAAAAGAGGTTCCTGTTGGGGATAAAAAAGTTCTCCAAATAGTGCTTGATGAAGATTCAAAAGCCTTGGAGGAAGTTGTCGTTACCGCTTTGGGTATTACTCGTTCGGAGAAAGCGTTAGGTTATGCTACTCAAAAGTTCAAGGGGGATGAATTGGAGAAAGTTAAGGGCGTGAATATTGCGACGAGTTTAAGTGGTAGGATCTCGGGTATGCGAGTGTATAATTCTACGGAATTTGGCGTCGCTCCTAAGATAAAATTGCGTGGAGAGGAGCCTTTGGTTGTCGTAGATGGCGTTCCTACAAATCAAGCGTTTAGTGATTTCAACCAGGATGTGATTGAGAATATCACTGTGTTAAAAGGGGCTACGGCCTCTGCGTTGTATGGTTCCCGAGGTGGTAATGGAGCGATCATGATTACCACCAAGAAAGGGGGTGATAAGGGCTTTTCTATAGAGGTAAATACCAGTAATATGTTTAATGCCGGACAGTTGAAAATACCGGAGGTGCAGACGGCTTATAGCGCCGGGTCTGGAGGTAAATTTGATAATATAGATTATGTCTAGGGCGATAAGTTGGATATTGGTCGTGTTTATACGCAATGGGATCCTATTAAGAAAGAGTATCGGGAAATGGAATTGACTTCGAGGGGTAAGAATAATTTTAAGAATTTCTTGGAGTTTAGTATGATCAGTAATACTACGGTCAGTGTATCATCTTCAGGTAAGAATGGAAGTATCCGCACTTCTTTGTCTTATTTGTATGATAAGAATCAATATCCGAATTCACATAAGAATAAATTCTGGTATAATATTGGTGGAGAGCTGAAACTAGGCAATAAGGCGAGCGTGGAAGGTAGTATGAACTTTACGCAGGAATCTGCGCCGAATACGGCGGGGTATGGATATGGTACCGGATATATGTACAATATTTTATTATGGACTGGTCCGGAGTATGACCTGCGGGATTACAAGGATTATTGGCTTGTTCCAAATGAAAAGCAAAATTGGCATTATACGGATTGGTATGATAATCCTTATTTTGAGGCTTATGAGAAGATTAAGTCGATAAATAATTTTACGACGAATGGTTCGTTGTCTTTTAAGTATGAGATACTCCCTTGGATGAAATTACAATTGCGTGCGGGAGGAGTCGCTTATGCGAATAACAATGTGACTCGTTCTTCGGTGGGAACGATCTCTAAAGGCCGTGGTGGCTGGGAAGACGGAGCGCTGGGTTATTATAAAGAGGGCAAGAAGACTGGTTTTACCATGAATTATGATTTCTTCTTGCTGTTTAACAAGAAGTTGAGTGATTTTAGTGTTGACGGTTTATTGGGAGGTTCTCTTTATTATACGAAAACAAAGAATCTGGAAGCCTCCACGAAGAATGGTTTGTCTGTTCCCGGTTTTTATTCGATAAAAGCTTCCGTGGAAAGTCCGATCGTGGATGCGGAGACTAAGACGAAAAAAGTGAATAGTCTGTTCGGCACGTTGACATTGGGGTATAAGGATACTTATTATCTGGAGGCTACAGGGCGTAATGACTGGTCTTCTACTTTGCCTTCAAATGATAAATCATATTTTTATCCTTCCGTGGGAGTGAGTATTATTCCTTCTAATATAATAAGCTTGCCGGATTGGATACCCTTCTGGAAATTGAGAGGATCGTGGACTGTCTCTAAAACCGATTTAGCTATTTATGATTTAGATCGGGCCTATACGATTAAACAGAATGTCTGGGATGGCTTGAATACGGCTAGTTATCCGGATTATTTGCGTGGCGACGTGAAGCCCATCACGAATCGTACATGGGAAATAGGTACGGGTATTCACTTCTTGCAAGGACATCGCTTGAAATTAGATGTGAGTTATTTCAATAAGTTGACTTATAATAATACGATCAGCCAAAGGATATCTTCCGCTACGGGATATAAATCGAGATTGATGAATATTGACGAAGAATATGTTCGTCGTGGAGTGGAGATTTCTATTGACGCTACTCCGGTGCAAGTCCGTGATTTCTCATGGGATGTGTCGTTGAATCTTTCGACGAGCAAGAGGTATTACGCTAAATTGGATGAGAACTTCAGCCCGGATAATTTGTGGACATACGTGGGCGCTCGTACGGATTCTTATTCATATAAAGGCTATGATAAAGATCCGGATGGTAATTATATTATTAATACGAATGGCTTGATGTCTAGGAGCCAATATAGCTCGTTAATAGGTTATACGGATCCGGATTTAGAGTATGGACTAGCGAATGTATTCAAGTATAAGAACTTTACGTTGACACTCAATTTTGATGGTCGTATTGGTGGAAAATCATGGTCGAATACGGAATTCCACATGTTGGAGACCGGCGCTCATCCGGATACGGACAATCAATGGAGATATGATGAGGTAGTGAATGGCAAGAAAAACTACGTGGGTGAAGGTGTCAAGATTGTATCAGGCGAGGTCAAATATGATCAATATGGCAGGATTACATCGGATACGCGGGTATTCGCTCCGAATGATATCGAGACTTCTTATGAGGATTTTGTAAGAAGCAGCCATAATAATCCAGATAAATTAGTTCAGAAAAAGACGTTCTTGAAATTGAGGGAAATGTCAATCGGATATAATTTGCCGAAGAAGTTTATTAGTAAGCTAAGTATGAATAGCTGTTATGTAGGCTTTATAGGACAGAACTTATTTGTGTTGACCAAAGATTTTAGATTCTCGGATCCAGATGGCTTTGAGGATATTGAGGGCGAGGATATATCTTCTCCATCTATAAGGTATGTAGGTGTAAACTTGAAAGTTGAATTTTAAAAGCTAAACGTATGAAAATGAAAAATATATTGATATGCGGACTGGTTTTGTTGGGTATGGTTGGATGTGATGATTTCGAAAGCGTAAATACAGATCCCGACTCAACTAACAAAGTAACATCTGCGATGTTGGCAACAGAACTGTTACGTGATATTACCACTTATAAAAATGGGAATGGAAAGGATTTTATCCGGGATGAATTGTTAGCTAAGTATTTGTCGTGGACAGAGGCTAATGATATAGATCTGGCATTCAATTTGTTGGGTGGAGCGAATTATGATGCTTTGAGAGATTTGCGGAATGCCTCGAAGATGATTGATTTTGCGACGAATGATGAGTTGAAAAACTCCTATACGGCATTGTCTCATTTCGTACGGGTTTTCTTTTTCTTCAATTTGACAATGCAAGTGGGGGACATACCTTATTCTGAAGCTTTAAGAGCTGAGGATGAAGAGGTGTATTTCCCGAAATATGATTCTCAGAAAAATGTTTTTCTCGGACTCTTAAATGAGTTGGATGAAGCTGATCGTCTTTTTAGTGCAGGCGCTAATTTTGAGGGTGATTATATTTATAACGGAGATGTGACTAAATGGCGTAAGGCGGTGAATTCGATGCAGTTGAAGTTGCTTCTTAATTTGTATAAAAAGATAGATGATCCAGATTTAAAGGTTCGGGAAAGGATTAATGAAATCATAAGTAATAGACCTATTTTTGAATCAAATGCGGATAATTTCCAAGTTGTTTACTCAAATAAGGCAGGACAGAAATATCCTTATTTTAAGGAGATTAATAGTTTTGTGAATAATGATAGGATGACTAATCTTTTTGTTGATAAATTGAAAGCCTTGAAAGATTATCGTTTATTTTATTATGCGAAACCGACACCGAGCTCAGAAGAGGCCAAGTTGGACCCCTCGGAATGGGATGCTTATGGTGGAGTAGACCCGACCTTACCGGAGTCTGAGATCTTGACTTTTGTGAGTGGGGGAACTGTTTCTCAAATAAATGATCGCTACGAGGAACTGCCGGAGGGCGAGCCTGCATTTTTCTTGAGTTATCAAGAACAAAATTTTATACTGGCTGAGATGGCTCTGAGAGGTTTTATCTCAAAAAGTCCCAAAGAGTATTATGAGGAAGGCGTTCGTTCTTCAATGCGGTTTGTGGCGGATAATACCCCCGATGATGTTATGTTCCATCATAATCGAAAAATAACAGATGCCTATATTCAAGAATATCTCGGAAACCAAGGCGTTAAGTTCGCTAGTGATTTTCAAGAACAGTTGAGTCAGATTATTTGGCAAAAGTACATATTGACCTTTCTTCAAACACCTTACAATGCTTTCTTTGAATATCGTAGGACAGGTGTACCGAATATTCCGATAAATCCGAAATCGAATAGGAATATACCTTCTGATAAAATGCCGTTAAGATGGATGTATCCATCGGAAGAGTTGGATTACAATATGGATAATGTCTCAAAATCAATTAGCGACCAGTATGGAGGGTCGGATGACTATATGGGTGTCATGTGGATTTTGAAATGAGAATGTCATGCGTATAATTTTCCGGGTCATTTCAAAGGAAAAAAGTGCTCTTTTTTTGTTATTTCTATAAAGATATTTACCTTTGTCTCTATGTTAAGGATAATAACACATATTGAACGCTTGTTGCTGACGCACGATTGTGTGATCTTGCCGAAGTTTGGTGGTTTCGTGCTGCAAACTTTGCCGGCGACGTATCAGGAAGAGGAACATTTGTTCCGGCCGATACGTAAAGAGGTTATGTTCAATGTCACGCTACAGCATACAGACGGCTTGCTTTGCGAGTCGTATATGCAGACGTATGGCGTTGATTACCGGAAAGCTCAGTTGATGCTGGAAGAGGATATCGAGGCTTTGAATGTTTCTTTGGAACAAGACAAGCGGATAACATTGGGGCGAATCGGGACTTTCTCTATAGGAGAGGAAGGGCAGACCATTTTTACGCCGGGCGATTCTGGGGTATTTAATGCGGATTCGTATGGTTTATCATCGTTTCATTTTCCGGTTTTGCGATCGTTGGAGGAAGAGCGGGAAGAGGTTGCCTTACTTACGGGTAAGAAAAAGAAAGATGTGTTCTATATCCCGGTTAGTCGTAAGTTGATCCGGGTTGTTGCGGCGTCAGCTGCTGCTGTCGCATTATTCTTTGTGGTTTCGACTCCGGTGAAAGAAGTAAACCTGTCCGCTTATACAGCTAGTTTTGTTCCTACGGAGATGATAAATTATAGGTTTGAGGAACCGATTTCTCAGCTGGAGGAAATTCAAGTATCCCAAGAGGACGAGATGGTAGCGGAGGTAACTCCCAAAATAGAAGCGACTAAGGAGACAGAGATTGCCAAAGCGGCTTCTGCTCCTGAGGTAAAGAAAGAGCTTGTTGCTCCCGCTCCGAAAGTGAAATCCGTGGCACCGAAGAAGATGTATCATATCGTGATAGCGAGTTTCCCGACAGAGGAGCAGGCGAATGAGTATATATCCGGTGTAGACCGTGCGCAATGTAAAAATGTAAGCAAGGTGGTTCGTGATGGTAAATATCGTATTTATGCGGATAAGTTTAATAACCGGGCGGATGCCGAGAGCT
>OHNY01000414.1_pt1 | contig 11299 bp, 7 predicted proteins | sample 1569671 | NCBI WGS metagenome assembly OHNY01 (sample SAMEA3879523, study PRJEB24766) | human gut metagenome | biome: human-associated habitat; feature: feces | place: USA | collected 1985/1987
TCGGTGCGGTAAATGCGGTATCCGTTAGGCGCCCGGCGGGGGACCAGTATGCCCAGCTCCTCATAGTAGCGCAGTATATCCGTGCTTATGTTATAAAGGGAGGCAATCTCCCCGATTTTATAGAATGTTGACATGAATCTTCTCCCAAATATGGCAATATTTACTGTTTACCTTGGTATTATACCAAGGTTTATAATGCTCATGCAAGTGAGGTGTTTTATGAATCATAAAAAACAGTTTTTAAAATTTGTCGTGCCATCCATAGTATCAATGCTGGTATTTAATTTATATACGATGATCGATGGTATTTATGTTGCACGTTTTGTTGGTGAAAAAGCCTTATCGGCAGTCAATATCGCTATGCCCTATATAAATTTTATATTTGCTTTTTCCATTTTATTTTCCGTTGGGACATCGACGGTCGTGGCTATTTTTCGAGGAGAAAATAAGCTGGTACAAGCGAATCAGACATTTACGCGAAATACACTGTTTTTAAGCGTCTGCGGTATCGTTATTACGTTGGTTGCACAATATTTCTTAAATGATTTAGCACGCTTTTTAGGTGCTAGTGAAGCTACGATGCCCTATGTGCTGGATTATTTGGGAACAATCGCATGGTTCAGCTTTTTTTTCATCGTATCGTATTCTTTAGAAGTATTAGTAAAAACAGATGGATTTCCTCGTTTAGCTACCGCAGCCGTAAGTGTTGGGGCAGTCACAAACATTGTGATGGACTTTGTCTTAGTCGTTGTATTTCCTATGGGAATCAAAGGGGCAGCTTTAGCTACCGGATTATCACAGGTGTTAACTTTTACCGTATTCTTTCTTCATTTTTTGATGAAAAGGGGAAATATTCATTGGTGTCGTACAACTTTAGATATGTCGGTGTATAAGCGCATTCTGCCTATCGGTATAGCTGACTTTATCACGGAAATGTCGGCAGGCGTCATCGTCTTTCTTTTTAACCATGCTATTTTAAAATATATAGGGGATGATGGAATTGTCACCTATACGGTGATTACGTATATATACAATCTGGTGATGATGACCTTTACAGGAATATCACAAGGAACACAACCTTTAGTCAGCTTTTATCATGGAAAAAAGGAGCCCGCGACCTGTACATTATTTTTACGCTATGCCCGTATATCAACATTTACAATATCAATTGTTGCCCTTGGTTTCTGCCTGTTGGCAGCACCGCTTATAGTTTCCATATTTATTGATACAAATATACAGCCCTTATTTCATGATAGTGTAAAAGCCTTTCGCATGTTTTCCCTATGTTATTTGGTTATTGGCTATAACATTATATATAGTGGTTATTTTGCAGCTTTGGAAAAAAACCGATATTCTTTTACAATCTCTATATTACGAGGATTTGTATTCATAGCTTTTTCTATCTGGGTGCTGGGATGGCTGTTTCAAGGAGATGGCATATGGCTTGCGACCTTGTTATGTGAATGTATGACCTTATTATGCAGTACTTGGTTTATGCATACGGAATATAAAAAGAGAAAGCAAGCATCTTCATAATGCTTAGGATTGTTTGATATGTATTATAAAAGCCTGTTTTCATGATCAACTCTTATATATACAGCATGTGGACATGTCTGGGTAATATTTGAGAAATCATGTAGGAAACAGGCTTATTTTTGATTCTGTATTTTTTCTAGTGCTTCTAACAAATAGAAGAGACGATAATTATCTTTTTCCGATAGCTTAATATTTACGTTATATAAGTAATGTTGTAAGACATCGGCATCTTTTAAGATTTCCGATATCGTACCATCATGACGACTCATTTTATCAGAATGAACAGCGATGACATTACGAATGATCTGAACTTCTTCTTCAGTGAAGGCCTTCGTTTCGTTTAATAGCTTTTCCGCGTATTCACTACTGCGTTTGGCATGAACAGCATGAGGACAATTTTCCGTATATAAAGCAATATCATGTAGCATAGCCGCTATGCAGGCAAGCTCTACATCAGCTTTCCGAATGGTTGCCAAAAGCGCTGCGGCTTGTGCAACACCATACGTATGAATATAAGCGAATTTACGTGTTTCTTCTTTTTGTAATTTGTTGATTTCTTGATCAACTTTTTCGCGTATTAATTCCAGGCGGTCCATATCATCACCTCTTTTTATTATTCTAGCATGTATACAGTGCTTTGTATAGGCTTTCAGAGTGTTTTGGTCATAAGTATCTTTGTTCGACAAAGTTTTTTAACGTGTTCATAAAAACTAACCATAATTACTATTTACGCAAGAAAATTACCGAACAAGAAGAATATATTATATGTGGTTATTGTCCTAAAAATGCATAAAAATGGCAGATTATTTACTTTTTTATCTTGCATAATCGCTTATTTGACTTGCATGTAATAGAATGCTAAAATAGTAACGAAGGATAGGATTATTTCGCGTGTTTGTGTAATCCTTCCATACACAAAACTGCAATCAAAAATAGGATGTAAATGCAGCTATCTTCATCGTTATCTTAAAAACAGTATAACGAGTTTCTTCTGTAAGGATGGGAGCCTTATGGAAGGTGGAACAACATTATGTAGATTATTTCTAGCGGATAGATAGTAGGGCATTTCAAAACTTATAGAAAATAAGTGAAAGGACGTGTGGCGAAATGGCAAAGGAAATTTTTGACGTTACACTTTTTAATGAATTCACGATTACATGTGGCAAAGAAAAAGCGATTATCACCGAATATCTTGGAAAACAGCTGGTAAATCTTTTTCAGGTATTTCTTTATTACCGTGAACAACCGGTGCACAAAGATACGCTTATCGAAATTTTATGGCCGGAAAGCGATAATCCGATAAGCGCGTTAAAGTTTACGATTCATCGTTTTCGAAAGGATGTACAAAAAATACCTTTTTTTGAAGGTAAGGAATTGATCTTGACCGTTAAACAGGGTTATCAGTTAAATCCTGATTTTGAATGGCATATTGATTCGGAAGAATTTGGTAATCTTTGGGAAGAAATCAAATTTGAGGAGAATCTCAGTGCAAAAACGATGAAGATAGCGTATCGCATGGTAGACCTATATAAGGGGAAATTTTATATATCAAATTCACAGCTTATGTGGACACAGCAAGTATGTGAATTCTATCGGCATGCGTATGTGAAATGCGTGATAAAGATATGTAAGAAGCTGTTGGAAGAGCAAAAATATGAGGAAATGATGACTTTAAATTATCAGGCAATCTTATTAGAACCGTTTTATGAAGGTCTGCACTATTATTATATGAAAGGCTTACTTGAAACGAGTGATTATCACAAAGCATTGCGATATTATGATGATTTAAATGAATCTTTTGTAAAAGAGCTTGGAACAGGTTTATCGATGCGATTTAAAGAATTATATGATGCCATCATGAGTGATCATGAAAACATTGAACGTGTAAAAATTGATAGTTTATTGAAACAACTATCAAGACGAACCGAGGAAGAAGGCGGATTCTACTGTACCTTTGAAATGTTTAAGTACATGTACGAGTTGGTCATGAAAAGCGCTATGCGAGATAATAAGCGTTTATATCTGATATCTTTTGAAATCAGTCATGAAGATAATAAAGAAGAAGAAGTATTTAAAGTAGTGAATAAGGTGAAACATCTGATTGCGTTATCCTTACGTAAGAATGATTTGTTTGCGAAAATCAATGAAGGACAATTTATTGTCTTAGTGGATTGTCAGACGGTAGAAAATGCTTATCTGATTATTCAGCGTATCAGTCATCGCTTTTATAAAAAATTCCGCAATAAGAAATTACGTCTGAATTATTATGTCACAGAAGCAAAATTACTTGATCCAGATGAAGCAGAATAAAAAAAGAGTGCACAAAAAGGGCAGAAGCGATTCTGTTCTTTTTTTAGGGCAACAAATTATTAGATAGCCAAATTTTTTAGAGGTTTTCACCAGAAATTTAGGGAGAAAGAAAAAAACAAACGAATCTTTAAGCCCTCTAAAGTTTGATCCCCTAAACGAACCCTTAATTCAGATTGCTAAAGATTTTGGATATTCTTTTTATTATCTGAGGGGAAATATCGTTTTTATCGTTATCTAGTGTACCAAGGATGTAGTTTCTTATGCACTGATATGTATGTTGTGTAAAGTAATAAAAACATGCTGAAAAAAGGGGTTAAAAAAAATCACTTCAAATGTTACCTAAGCCCAAACACGTCTTTTTTTCAAAAGAAAACAGTAGCTGATTTAAAATAAAACCATTTTATAACTAGTCTGCTCATATAATGAAAAAGTAAAGTCAGTGGTGGCTTTATTTTTATGTTAGGGAGTATAAATGAAAGAGAAAGGAGATGGAGAAGATGAGAAGAAAATGCGCTAAAATATTTGTGATATTTGCCTTGTTGTTACAGCTGGTACCGAGTAATTTTATGACAATCACGGCAAAAACGACAAAGACAACGACGTGCAACGTTGTGGAAGTAACGATGGAAAATGATTCTGTTCAAGTGATTACCAAAGAACAGTTGCGTCAAATGGCAAACAAGCAACCTTCTTTGAATATTAAGGTTCTGTTAGCTGATGAAATTCTTGATGATATCAATATGATCTTAACGGATGGTAATGATCCTGGTGATACCCAAATTTCACTGGTAAATGGTTATCGTGTTATTAACATGATGCTTGATCAAAAGCCGTTTATTTCTGGAAGTAAGATATCCTTAAAAGCGAATGATGGCAGTAATTTGCATAAAGTGCTTACGATAGAAGTCGCAAAAGATCAAAAACAAGCGTCATTAACAAAAGGAACACAGCCGTATGAAGAAACGATGCATAAGGTAGTTTACATTGTGAATCAAGAAGAAACAATAGAGTATGTGAAGCATGGTGAAATGCCCAAACATGCACCAATCGTTAATGGTGGATTTTGGACGAAAGATGGCCCTGGTGGAAATGCAATCGTCCCTAATCAGACACCAATTTATGAGGATACAAAATTCGTTTTTCATAAAGGGAATAAAGAGGAACTTATCACCATTACCTTTGATCCTGCCAATGGAACAATCGATGGCAGTTCCGATAAATATGAACAGCAAATATATAAAAACAATTCTTTAATTGACAATCAAATTCCTATCCCTATCCCAAATGATTCGCGACAAGTATTTATGGGATGGTCACTGCAGGAAGATGAATCAAATACACAGGATAAAGATAAGCTATATACAAATGAAGATATAGCGAAGCTTATCTTTACGGCGAATGCCACCTTTGTAGCAATATATCAGAATACAGAAAAAGAAGGTTGGCATTTTATCTTTGCGCAAGAATCTTCTAATGTCGAGGTGTTTTATAGCGAGGATGGAAAAACCATTCAGCAGATGCAGAAAGGCCGCTCACATGAAGTGATAGATGAAGATGGTTATGTGGAATTTTTCGTAAAAGTGCCAACAGGCTATTCGGCAGGCACACAGTTTTTGCATCATAATGCATCAACTTTAGAAGGATTGGATGCTACTACAGGAGAAGCGATTTATCGTGGAGGAATCTATACGCCAATCCATTCTTTTAAGAACACGCAAGCAAGAGAATTGGCGATTGAGAAAGGATGTACTACGGCTTTTTTCTATAGCCAGTCCACACCGAATCTGAAATATAGAGAATTTAAGATTGCTGCTAAAATCGTAAATATTCAAGTTAAATATGACTTAAATGGTGGAACATCGGTTACCCCGATTACTGATCAAAACGTTTATCATCATCCAGATACAAATGTAAAAGAAAATATAATCAAAGTGAGTGAACAAACACCAACTCGTCCAGGGTATGTTTTCAAAGGATGGAAATTACAGGATGAGGATAAGATTTACCATGCGCATGATGAAATTCAAGTAAAAGATGTTTGGAAGTATGAAAATGATTATGACATCACTTATACCTTTACCGCTTTATGGGAACCTTTGCATGCATATAAGGTGCATTATGATTTAAAAGGCGGTCTTTATGAAAATAATGCATCGATTGCTGATGAAATAGTGCAATTTGATGACATTGTGAATATTGGATATCAGCCAATGCGCAAGGGTTATACGTTTGATGGTTGGTATTACAAGGACACCAAAGTCGCTTCAAAAACAGCATATCAAACACTCGTCCAAAACGATGAAGAAGTAAAGGAAATCACGTTAGTTGCCAAATGGATCAAGGATGATACGCAATGGGTACGTATCACGTTTCAAGAAGGGGAACATGGAAAACTAATGAATAATCCCTTTACTGAAAATTTGGTTCTTTCTATATGGAAGTATTAAAAGGAACAAATTGGACTGATCATAACTATCAAATGCCACTAATTATCGCGGATCATGGTTATGATGTTGCAGACCCTGCATGGAAATCAAACGATGAAAAATATACATTTGAAGAATATGTACAGGGAAAGGTAGCTTTTTATCAAGATGTTACGTTTATTGCACAATATAAAGAATTAGCATATGTAACGATACAATATAGTATCACAGGTAAAGATGGTAAGCCGATTGTTGATGAAGAGGGAAATGTACTCAGCGTAGGAAAATTATCATTGGAAACAGAACAGGTGAATCCGGTGATTGGTCAACCAGCAGGTTCAAAAGTGGTATTTGATAATGCGAATGATGATTATGTATTTGCTTATTGGCTGACACCAAATCAGCAGAAAGTATATGATTTTGAGATTATGCCAACACAGAAGGATCATGTGTGGGTAAGTGAAACTTATAAAGCTGTTTTCTTACCAGATGAAAATCATAATGGAAAACCTGATGAGAATGAAGTTTTATCCATGTATTATGATGCAAACGGTGGCGTTGGAAGTGTCATCGATGAAATGACATATCATGTAAAAGATCAAGTACTAATAAAGGATAATGCCTTCACTCATCCAAAGGAAAATGTTATCTTCATCGGTTGGAGCAAACAGCCACTAACAGTGATTCCGACAGATGGCAAGGCACCTCAAGAGATGTTACAGCCAAAGGATAGCTTCACCATTATGGAAACAACGACACTGTATGCCGTATGGGCAATGGATGAAAATGGTAACCATATTCCGGATTATCAGGAAGAGCGCTTTACGGTTACATTTATAGCAGGAGAACATGGAAAATTACTTGGAACAACCACATATAAAAATTATTTGGTCAAGTCAGCAATTTATGACGCACAGCATTATAAAGAACCTACACCGGTAGCAGAAGATGGCTATGTGTTTGATAAATGGGTGATCGTTGATAAAGATGGACATGCACTTTTAGAAGTTGCAGAACCTGGCGCATATGTGATTCACGGCGATACGATTGTCAAGGCAGTATTTGCAAAGGATGACAACCATGATGGAATTCCGGATGAGCGTGAAGAAAAATTAAGGGTAAATTTCGTTGTGGCAGAACATGGTGCATTAGAAGGGACCACTCAATATAATGAAGTGTTAGCAAATACGAAACTTAAAAATGTAATAGATTATCAGACACCAAAACCAAAGGGAGCTGCTGGTTATACTTTTGATAAATGGATCGTTAAAACGGTGTCGAATAAGGAAGGGATAGAGATTAAGGATCCAAGCGAATATACGATAACCGAAAATACCGTATTTTATGCTTATTTTGCTAAAGATGAGCATGGAACAGATCCTATTCATCCTGATCATGGAGATGGCATTCCAGATAAATATCAAGTTGAAGTAAACTATGAAGTAAAAAATGGTACACTTATTGGAACAAGGAAGACCTATGTAACCCTATATGATGAAAACAATGAGCCTTCACAAACTGGGAACGGTCAATTAACAGCGTTGCAGATTCCTTTGGCAATTGCGGATAAAGGCTATGACCAAAGCAGCCTACAATGGTATCCAGTATGGCCAGAAGCTGGTATGAAAATCAAAGAAAAGATGACGTTTAAAGCCAAGTTTGAAACGGCTGATTATCAATTAATTATTCGATATGTTGATGAGGATGGCAATCGCGTAGCTGAAGATTATCAAACAAAGATTGCTTACCTGAATCGCTATGAAATAACATCTCCACATGTGGATACCTATGTTTTGGAAAATGAAAATGATCATATAATCACAGGCAGCATGGATGCGGAAGATAAAGAAATCGTTGTTCATTACACCAAGGACATTCATGGGACAAATCCAAAGCATCCCGATAAGGGAGACGGTATTCCAGATAAATATCAAGTGGCAGTTCATTATGAAGCTGAACATGGAACGGTTGCTTTTGATCGTGTATATGTGACATTACGAGATGAAGAAGGGAATTATACAATACATGGAAGTGGTAAACTAAGGGTTGATCAGATTCCAACAGCTACAGCAGATGAAGGATATGAGCAAGAAAGTGCGTCCTGGGTAAATAAAAAACCGACATCGATATGATCATAACAAAAGATACGACGTTTAAGGTTGTTTTTCAAGCAAGTAAAGAACCTGAAAAACCAGTGACACCAAGTGATCCCGAGAAGCCAGATACTCCTCAAAACCCTGAGGAGCCAGATGCTCCTGTAACACCAGATAAACCTAATACCATACCTCCAACGAATGGAGGCAATACCGTTGATGCTCCTCAGCTTCCAGAAACAACGAACAGACCGATCGTAGCAGAACAGCCTAGGATGCCATCAGTTTCAGATACAAGACCATTCGCACCAAACATAATGGGGAATACGCAATCGAATGGAGAAAGAGAACATGTTGATGAAAATGAGACACCGTTAACAAATGGGGATGTAGAAGTAATTAAGGAAAATGTAACACCGAAAGCGAAAGGCACGGAAGCAAACTGGGCGATCATGAATTTCATATGCATGATCATTTCGGTATTACTGGCAATACTTCTGTTATTATCAAAAAGTAAAAATGAAGAGAAATTAGAAAATGATAAGACGTATTCTTATGATGAGGAAGAAGATTATCAGGAAGAAAAACGCAGCTTATTTATAAGAAGTCTTGCCTTACTGCTTGCGATTATTTCAATCATTGTCTTCTTCTTAACGGAGGATATGAGTTTGCCGATGGTTATTATTGATAACTGGACAATTTATATGCTATGTTTTGCTATCGTACAGCTTATTGTCTTTATTTTAGGCAGACGATGGAAAGAAGTAGAGCAGGAAGAAAAACAAAAAGCTTAATGTAAAGAAAAGACGCACTTCGCGTCTTTTCTGCATTTTGACCAAAATAAAAAAGCTGTTGCATATCACCTAGAAAGGCTCATTTGCAACAGCTTAATGAATAAATGATTATTCAGCTACAACGTTAGCAGCCTGCTGACCACGGTCACTGTCAACTACATCAAAAGAAACTCTCTGTCCTTCTTCTAATGTACGGAAACCATCAGACTGGATGCTTGAATAGTGTACGAATACATCCTTACCTTCATCAGAAGTGATGAATCCATAACCTTTTTCTGCATTAAACCATTTTACTTTACCTGTACTCATTTTTAGTACCTCCTTATAAATTTAATAAGAAGCACTCAAATGTATAAAAAAATCACAAACATCGGATCCTGTACATATTGAGTCATAAATACAATTCCGAGAATTTGTGAATCTTGAAATCATAGTTATTGCTTTTTATTACAGATTTACAATAACACTTCTTTTGCATAAAGTCAATCGTTTTCTATTTTTATCTAACCTTTTTCTAAAAAAGTTGGATGTTTTATTAACAATGGCTGTATCCGTTTATCGAAATGGCAAAAATATTTGAAAGCAGTTTCAGATTTATCGGAATTGGGGTATAATAGATACATATAAGAAGAGGAAACGAAAGGAGTACGCCTATGTTGATAAAAGATGAATTCCTGCGTGCAGCGATTGCTAGAACATTGCAATTGAAGGAAGAGGAAATTGATGAAAAGGCTATGGAGCGTTTAGTCAGTTTATCTGCTCGAAGTGCCGGCATTATATCATTAGAGGGACTGGATACAGCTGTGAATCTGCAATATTTGGATTTATGTGGAAATAGTATTGAAGATCTTGATCCTATTAAAGATCTACGCGAAGTTGAGTATTTGAATCTATCTAAGAATATGCTGCGAGATATACAGGCTTTAAGAGGATACCGGCAATTATTGCGTTTGGATATTTCCCGTAATAATTTATATACCATGGATATCAGTGCAATTGCGGGTATGATTAATCTAGAAGAACTAAATCTGGAACGTAGTAAAGTTGATAACTTGGTTTATTTGGAAAATGCCAAAAAGCTGCATAAGTTATATATCAGTATTGAGAATGGTCCATTTCCACTCAGTATCTTAGGCACGTTAAATGAGTTAAAAGAACTTCATATGAATAAGATGTGGTTATATGATATTGCGGATCTGACTTATCTCAAAAACATTGAAGTATTAGATTTATCAACCAATCTGTTTTCTGATTTATCGCCTTTGCAATATATGAAAAAAACGTTGCGCAGTCTTAATCTGACGAATAACCAATATTTGAGTGATTGTAGCATTTTGGAAGAGTTTCCTAACTTAGAGGTCTTGGAATTATCCTTTGACAGCATCAAAGATTTTTCCTTTTTGAAAAAGTTGAAAAACTTAAAAGATTTGCGTCTTATCCAAAGTGGGCTAAGTGATTTGCGTATCTTAAAAGGGTTGAATAAGTTAGAAAAATTAGATATCTCAGAGAATCGTGTTACACATACGGAAGTCTTAAAAGATATGAAAAATTTGCGTTATTTTAAGGCAAGCTGCTGTTTCCTACACGATATTGACTTTTTAAAAAATGCGAAAGAGTTAGTTGAAGTCAATGTGTATAATAATTCAATCACGGATATTAGTGTATTAAAAGGCTGTGAGAAAATGACGGCATTGGATGTTGGGAATAATGCGGTACGTGACATCTCATGTTTAGAGGATATGAAAAACTTGGAATGTCTTTGTTTATCACATAATAATATTTCCGATCTGACAGCTTTAGAGAATTTAACGAATCTGGGTACCATTGATTTATACAACAATGTGATTACTGATATCAGACCATTAAAGAAATTGGTTAATTTATCATCGTTGCGTTTAGATCATAATGGAGTCATGGATTTATCACCACTAAAAGATTTGACATATTTGAGTTCTCTAACATTAAAAGCAAACTATGTTACAGATCTGACACCATTAAAGAATTTAAAAAATTTATATGAATTGCGGTTGGATGAAAATCCAATAGAAGATATTTCCATGTTAGAAGATATGGAGTATTATGATAAATTCTCTTATTAAAAAGGTGGGTAGCTCATGGAAATGAACTACCTACCTTTTTT
>OHNY01000426.1_pt1 | contig 11059 bp, 6 predicted proteins | sample 1569671 | NCBI WGS metagenome assembly OHNY01 (sample SAMEA3879523, study PRJEB24766) | human gut metagenome | biome: human-associated habitat; feature: feces | place: USA | collected 1985/1987
AGGCGGTGTAACCGCCGCTGCCTATGGCGGCCAGCATCCACTGTCCCCGCACGCTGCCGGTCAGGCGGCGGTCCACCGTCACACTGTCGTCGGCGTCCAGCGGAATGGCGGCCAGCTGCACCCCATCGCTGCGGCGCAGATACAGCGCCAGGGTGCACCCCGCCCACGCTGCGGGCAGGATGAACTGCAGCCGGTCCACCCCCTCGGCGTTCTGTGCGCCAAGGTGCAGCCGGTGCGGCCGGGGCACAAATTCGGTGCCGCCGCACTGCTGCTCAAGGATTTCGATCTCCATGCAAAACCTCCTTTTCTGTTTGCTGTCCCGATTGTACCGCCGGGGGCGCAAAACTATCCAGTGTGTACTAAAAATGTGAAATTTTCTGTTCTTCGGCATTTTGCTAAACGGGGTTTTGGCACCGGAAATGCGAGCTTTTCTCCCCTGCCGGGACCGGGTAATTCCCCTGCAGGTTTTCCATGCAAAACCCGCGATGTGGGGCAGCTTGTTTTGGGCGCAGCGGCCGCTGCTGCGGCCTTATTCGCAGAGAAAAGAGCCGGTGCAAATGTTAAAAATTCATGAACGAATTGCCCCCAGAAAAAAGGAAAAAATCAGAAGGAAACCACCTAAAAACCAAAATATCAAAAGAAACACTGTGAAAATTGCACAAAAAATAATGTTACAAATCTAACAAAGTGCAAGACACAAATTTGACAGATGCTTTACGGTCTGGTAAAATAGCGTTTGTGCAACGAACGTTGCAGCGTTTAAATTCTATCTGGATGAAGTAAAAAGCCGTCCTGCGTACGGCACGGCATGGGCAGATGCGGCCTGTGCCGGGGCAGTTTTGTGGTCTGCCCGAAGCGGATTCCAACCTGTAATACGGTGCTCATTCTTTTTACCCGAAGAGAGCATCGTATTTGACTGTGAGACGCTTATACTCAGAGCAGCCACAGTCCGGGCGGCCGGGGTGCTGATGCAATACAGACCCGCGGCCGCGCCAAATACGACAAAGAGAGGAGTTGTCTCGTATCGCTTCCGTTAAATTGAAGAAAGCAGTTACTGCCGCAAAGCAGGCAGTATCTCCCCGTGTGCTGGCATTTTGTGTCATGGTGGTATGCCTTGTGGCTACCCTTGGCGTCACCGCTGCAAATCTGCGGCTGACCTACGTCACCGACTCCAATGGTGCACGGCAGGTCCTTCTGACCGATGCCGATGCTTCCCCCGCACAGGTCATGCACCTTTCCGGCATCCGCTCTGAGGAGGGCGATGAGGTCTACTACACCGCGTTCAGCGGCAATCTTGCCTCCCTGAACATCGAGCGCGCATTCTCCGTCAGCATCACCGCCGACGGGCAGGAGTACCCTGTAAAGCTGGTGTTCGGCACCGTAGCCGATGCACTGGAGCGCGCCGGTATCACCCTTGAAGGGGACGACTACACCGAGCCGGCGCTGGATCACGTTGTGACCGCCGGCAGCAAGATCGTGGTCCACCGCGTAGACTACGCAGAGCGGGTGGAAACTCAGGCCATCCCCTACGACACCCAGTATGTCTACACCAGCCTGTACTTCCGCAACACCGGCCGCACCACCACGGTGCAGCACGGCGCAGCCGGTCAGCAGACCGTGACCACCCGCGACCGCTATGTGGACGGCGAGCTGGAAAACAGCACCGTTGTGGATACCACCACCACGGTGGAGCCCACCGACCACGTCATCAAGACCTACGGCGCAGGTGCGCCGGTGTCCCCCCTGACCGGCGCGGACGGCACCACCAACGCCCCCACCTCTTATAGCAAGGTGCTCACCGGCAAGGCCACCGGCTACTATTCCCGTACCGGCAAGGGCTCTTCCGGTCTGGGTCTGGGCTATGGCACCGTGGCTGTGGACCCGGACGTGATCCCCTACGGCACCAAGCTCTACATCACTTCCACCGACGGCAAGTTCGTCTACGGCTACGCCGTAGCCACCGACACCGGCATCGCCGTCCAGAAGGGGCAGATCCTTGTAGACCTGTTCTACGAGACCTACGCCGAAAGCGTCATCAACGGCGCCATTCAGGTCAACGTCTACGTTGTGGGCTGAGCCGTAAACAAAACACAATAACCACGCAAAGAGACCGCTGTACAAACTGTGCAGCGGTCTCTTTTGATGTTAATCAGAATACTATTTTTATTTCGGGGTCGGGGAAAGTCTGTGGGCTTTTCCCGACCCCTTTTCTGTTTTCGCAACGCTTTCGCTGAAACCGTTTGGCAAATGAGCAGTTTACACGATGTTGAGCTGCAAATTTTGGATAATATGCCCACAACATACAGAGAATGCCAGAAAATTTGTGTTAATTGTATTTGTTTTTCGGACAAAAAGTCTTGCAAAACTGGTCAAAACATTTTAATATAAAAGAGTACAAAGCTGCGGATGCCGCTTTCGGCTTCCGCACGGGGAGGAGCAGTTTATGAAACCGACCGAAGAAAAGATTCAGAGCAACACATCGGACCTGCCGGTGTACCTGTTCAAGCAGGGCAACAACTGCGAGGCTTACCGCTACTTCGGCGCACATCTGGAAACACGGGTCGGGGAGTCCGGCGTTGTGTTCCGCGTATGGGCACCGCACGCCGTAGCCATCAGTGTTGTGGGCGACTTCAACAGCTGGAAGCCCGGCAGCCATCCCATGCACAAGGTGGATGGCGATTCCGTGTGGGAATTGTTCATTCCCGGCATGAAGGAATACGATGTTTATAAATATTGCGTGACCACCCGTGCAGGCGACCTTGTTTACAAGGCCGATCCCTACGCCTTCCACGCCGAGACCCGGCCGTCCAACGGCAGCAAGGTCTACGATCTGTCCGGCTTTGCATGGCACGATGCCGCATGGCAGACCGCGCAGAAAAAGGCGGACGTGATCAACGGCCCGATGAATATCTACGAGATGCACGCCGGCAGCTGGAAGATGAAGGAGGGCGGCAAGCCTTACAACTACTCCGAGCTGGCGGACGAGCTGATCCCGTACATCAAGGATATGGGCTACACCCATGTAGAGCTGCTGCCGGTGATGGAATATCCGTTTGACGGCAGCTGGGGCTATCAGGTCACCGGCTATTTTGCACCCACCAGCCGCTACGGCACCCCCGCCCAGTTTGCGGGCTTTGTCAACGCCTGCCACCGCATGGGCATCGGCGTCATCATGGACTTTGTGCCGGTGCACTTTGCCGCCAACGCCGACGCACTGGCAAAGTTTGACGGCACCTACCTGTACGAGTACGACAGCGACGTGGGACAGAGCGAGTGGGGCACCTGCAACTTCAACTACTACCGCCGGGAGGTGTGCAGCTTTTTGAGCAGCGCCGCCGGGCTGTGGATGGACGTGTACCACTGCGACGGCATCCGCATGGACGCCATCTCCCGGGCGCTGTACTGGCAGGGCGACCCCAACCGGGGCGTGAATCAGGGCGCGGTGAACTTTTTGCGCAGTTTGAACCACGGCCTGAACGAGCGCTGGCCCACCGGCATCTACATGGCGGAGGACTCCACCAACTTTTTAAAGGTGACTGCCCCCACCCGCTACGAGGGCGTGGGCTTTGACTACAAGTGGGATATGGGCTGGATGCACGACACACTGGACTACTTTGCCACCCCCTTCGGCGAGCGCCCGGGCTGCTACGGCAAGCTGCTGTTCAGTATGCACTACTTCTACAACGAGCTGTATCTGCTGGCGCTGAGCCACGATGAGGTGGTGCACGGCAAAAAGACCATCATTGACAAGCTGTGGGGCAGCTACGCGGAAAAATGCGCCCAGCTGCGCACCCTGTATTTTTATATGTACACCCATCCCGGCAAAAAGCTGAACTTTATGGGCAACGAGCTGGCACATTTCCGGGAGTGGGACGAAAAGCGGGAGCTGGACTGGAATCTGCTGGAATACCCCTTCCACGATGCGTTCCAGAAGTACTTTGCCGCTCTGAGCCGCACCTACGCCTCCGAGCCTGCCCTGTATGACGGCGAGTACAACCCGGACTGCTTTGAGTGGGTGGCAAACGAAAGCTGCGCCGAGGGCGTGTACGCATGGCTGCGCAAGGGGCGCGGGCAGAACCTGCTCTGCGTGATGAACACCCAGGACCACGCCCACAAAAAGTTCCCCCTGTACCTCAAGTTCCCCTGCAGCGCAGAGCTGGTGCTGGACACCGAGGCCGGCACTTGGGGCGGCGTACACAAGGCGCACCGCAAGCAGAGCTTCCACACTACCGACGGCGGCGTGTTCGGCCGGGACTACACCCTGACGCTGGACCTGCCCGCCATGGGCAGCTATCTGCTGCGGCTTGCCCCGGAAGCCCCCAACCCGGACGCCGCCCGCCTGAGCGCCAACAGGGCGCTGGCGCAAAAGCGCAAGGCGGCAAAGGCTGCTAAGGCCGCCGCGGAAGTTTCCGATAAGTAATATTTATGCAAAAATGTCCCGTCTGCTTTGAAAGCGGCGGGACATTCTGCATTTTTCGCCGCCGGGGTGCTGGACAGTGCCCGGGGGAGTTGTTATACTGTAAGGTGTGAAATTTTGCAAGGAGGGTCCTATTCCATGTCCGAACCCATTACGAAGCCCCGCGTTTCCGCTGCGGCGAAAATCGTGCTGGTGCTGGCGGCAGCAGCGGTGCTGCTGGCCGTTTTTGCGCTGGCTGCGCCCGGCAGCAAATTCTTTTTCCCGCTGGTGAGCCTGTGGTGCAACCTTGCCCTGTTTGCCTGTGTGCTGCTGGTGCTGCGGGTGGCGGGAATCAAATTTGACCTCTTCCACAAGGCGGTGCTCGTCGGCCTGTGGGCGGCGGCGCTGGTCTACTTTTTCTGGGCGCTTGGCCGCCGCAGCTTTGTGTATATCTGGGATTACGTCAACTATATCAACAAACAGTACTGGGCCGAAGCCGCCTTTCTGCAAGGCCCGGCGGCGGGCTTCCAGTTCATCTTCGGCTCCTTTGCCGAGGACTACACCAACTTCATCACCCTGTTTCTGGAGTTTCCCTTCTGCCTGAGCGACCGCACCGGCGACAGCTTTGCCTTCTGTCAGGTGTTCAGCATCCTGCCCATGCTGCTGGTGCTGCTGGCAGGACTTACCATCAAGGTGGGGCAGATGCTGCGGGTGAAAAACCGCTTCTGGTACTCCCTCATCGGCATGACCTGGATGGTCACCTACCCGTGGCTGCGCATGAGCGCCATGCTCAGCCAGCCGGACTGGTTCGGCCTCATCTTCGGCTTCAGCATTCTGCTGCTCACGCTGGACTTCCGGTTTGAAAAGCTGGAGCCGGTGCGCTTCTGCCTGCTGTTTGCCGCCACGGCAGCCATCATCCTTTCCCGCCGGTGGTACTTATATTTTGTGGTGGGCTACTACTTTGCCTACGCGGTGCTGGTGCTGGTAAGCAGCGCGCGCACTGCCCGCGCCGGGCAGAAAAAGCAGGCGCTTTTGCAGGTGCGCAACCTCGTGCTGTTCGGCCTGATGAGCATGGTAGCCATGCTCATCCTGCTGTGGCCGATGGTCAGCCGCATCCTCGCTTACAGCTACGCCGAGCGCTATTCCTACTATAACGGCGGCGGCTTTGTGGCCGAGATCAGCCTGCAGTTCTGGCGCATGGGTCTGATGAACCTTGTGCTCGTGGGCATGGGGCTGTGGTTCAGCCTGAAAAAGCGCAAAATGCCCGCGCTGCCCTGCCTTGCCGGGCTGGAGATCCTGCTGAGCATGCTGCTGTTCACCCGCATCCAGAACACCGGCTCTCACCAGATGCTGCTGTTCCTCCCGGGGTGGTTTCTCCTGTTTTTGCTGGGCGCAGCGGCGCTGGCCGAGGGCATCAGCCGCTTCCGGGCGGCAAAGGTCGTGTTCTGGGTGTTCACGCTGGTGTTTGCCACCTCGGTGCGCTGCTCTCCCCTGACCACCATTGCCCTGCCGGGCTTTCTGGTGGATCACTTCCCGCTGGCAGTCACCGAGGAGTTCGTCCGGCTGGACAAGCTGATCTATGACCGCAAGGATCTGCCGCAGATCAAGGCCATTGCCAACTGGATCGACACCCACTGCACCGAGGGCGAGATCAGCTACATGATCCCCCACGATATGCTGTACTGCCCGGATCACTTCAAGAACTGCCAGCTGCCCGCAACCCCCATCAACGATAAGCTGGCCTTCGGCTTCTCGGTGCCGGGCACCCACAACTTCCCCATGCAGTTCTTCGAGGCCAAATATGTTCTCACCGCCGACCCCTTCCCCCAGACCTTTGTGGGCAACGGCGAGATGTCCCACAAGCTGAACGAGAGGTTCCTTGCGGTGCGGGACGAGTACTTTGCGCTGGAAGCCACCTTTGATATGGGCAACGGCACCACCTTTACCATCTGGCGGCGCACCGTGGCTCCCACCCGCGCCGAGGTGGAGTATTATCTGAGCGCCTTTAAAGAAGAAGATGCCCAGTACCCGGAGATGTTCTCCCAGATCGCAGAAAGCTGGCTGGCCGCCCGCGGGCTGTAACGCCGCTTTTGTAAAAAGGAGTGTTCGACTATGGAACAAACTGCAAACACCATGCCCGCTGCCACTTTGGGGCAGTACAAGGGGCTTGCCTTCACCCGCCGGGTGCGCCCGGTATCGGATAAGGCCGTAGAGGCGGATATCGGCAATCTGGCGCGGGTCCACGCGCCCTTTGTGCCCACTGACGCGCCCGCCGCCCGCGGGATGCGGGTCACGCTGGATTTCGAGGGCTTTCTGGAGGGTGCTTCCATCCCGGACAGCCGGATGGAAGCCGTGACCGTAGTGCTGGGCACCGGGCAGCTGATGCCCGCCGCAGAAGAAGCCGTGTACGGCCACTGCGCGGGCGAGACTTTCCGGTTCGATTTCACCTACCCCGCCGAGTTCCGGGTGCCGGAGCTTTCCGGCAAGACCGCGCAGTTTGAGATCTGCCTGCACACGGTAGAGCGCAGGCAGGTGCCCCCGGTGGACGATGCCCTTGCAAAATCGCTGGGCTATGCGGACTTGGAAGCCCTGCGGGAGAGCCTGCGGGAGAAAAAGCGCCTTTCCCACGAGGCCAACGCCGACCGCATTGCCGGGGCGGCGCTGCTGGACATGGCAGGCGCGAACCTGACCGTGGAGCTGCCCGCAGAGCTGCTGGCGCAGAACGCCGAATACCAGATGACCCAGCTGCGCCAGCGGCTGCGCAAGAGCAAAATGACCATGGAGCTCTACTGCAAGAGCGCCGGGCTGACCCCGGAGCAGGTGCGGGAGGGCTACCGCAAGGAAGCCGAGCGCCAGCTGCGGGCCATGCTGGCAGTGCGTGCCATCGCCGAAGCCGAAAAGATCACCGTGACCCAGCAGGAGGTGGACGCCGAGATCGCCCGCCTTTCCAAGCTGCACGATACCCCGGAGGAAGAGATCCGCAAGGTGCTCAGCCGGGACGCCATCGCCGCCGCCGTGACCAACCAGAAGGTGCAGCGTTTCCTGCTCGACCACGCCGCCCTTACCTCTGTTGTGGAAAAGGAGTAAGACCATGGGCTTTTTTACCAGAACTGCAATGGATGCCCTGATGAAGACCAGCCATCCCGAGATCAACCGCCGCCAGTGCTGGAATTTGCACCCTCACCGCAAGCCCTGCACCACCTGCAAGGACATCTGCCCCTATGGCGAGGAGATCTTTACCCGCCCGAACCTCGTCAAGGACTGGGACCCCTGCACCGACTGCGGACTGTGCGTTTCCACCTGCCGCAGCGGCTGCATTGCGCCCTCGCCCGAGCAGGTGCAGCGGGATACCGCCGCGGCGGACACCGACAACGATACCATCTGGATCGGCTGTGAGAAGTCCAGCCGCAAGAACACCGTGGTGCGCAGCTGCATCTGTGCCCTCTCGTGGGAGGCGCTGGCATATCTGGCGCTGAACAAAAAGATCGTGCTGGATTTGACCCCCTGCGGGCAGTGCGAGAACGACCTGTGCGCCGAGCAGCTGCGCAAAGAACTGACCCGCCTTGTGGACTTTTTCGGTCAGCCGATGTTTGAAGCGCGGTTCTCGCTGGCGTATGAGGAAAAGGAGTACCCCTACCATGTGCAGGAGCTGACCCGCCGCGAGATGCTGGAACAGGTGAGCCACGGCTCCAAGAGCGGCACCAAAAAGCTGCTGCAGATGCTGCCCGGCCTGCGCAGCGAGGAGGACAGCGGGGTGGACTTCCGCCTGCTGCTGCACCAGCGCACAAAGCAGCTGAAAGCCGCCATGGAAACGCCCCTGCAGTACGGCTACTATATGCCCAAGTTCACCGACAACTGCTTTGGCTGCGGCCGGTGCGAGAAAGCCTGCCGCGCCAATGCCCTGAAGTTTGAGGAGATGCCCAATGGCCAGACCCGCATGGTGCTTACCCCGTGGAAGTGCAGCGAGTGCGGCGTGTGCATGAACGTGTGCTCCAACAAGGGCTTTGACGGCATGAAGCTGTACCAGCTTACCACCCTTGGCCCCGTGGTGCTGCACAAGTGCACCAAGACCCTGTGCAAGCAGTGCGGCAAGCCCATTGCCCCGGACAGCGCCGAGGGTCTGTGCTCGGTGTGCCGCATCAAGGCGCGCACCCTGAAACGGCAGGAGGAGGCACGTCAGCGCGCCGAGCAGCTGAAGGCCGAGCGCGCCGCCAAGGCCGCCGAGGAGGCCGCCAAGGCAGCGGAAAACGCTGCCGGAACCGCTGTGGAAGCCGCCCCGACCGTGGAGACTGCCGCAGCCCAGACCGTGGAGACCGCTGCAGCCCTGCCGGAGACCATCCCCGCCGGGCAGAGCGCTGCCCCGGCCAATGTAACTGCACCTGCTCTCGGAGAGCCGGTCTCCGAATGATGATAAAGAAAGGTCTGATCCTATGATGGAAGATGACAAGGAGCCGGTCTACGCCTCCAAGGCAAAGCCATGGCTGAAATATTATGAGGAAAAGTACATCCACCAATCCGTGCCGGAGTGCTCGGCCTTTGCGCTGGTCTGCCGCAACAACGAGCGGCATCTGGGCGACACCGCGCTGGAATACTACGGCCGCAAGTTCAGCTACGCCGACCTGATCGTGCAGATAAAAAAGACCGCCGCCGCCCTGCAGGCGCTGGGGGTGAAAAAGGGCGATATCATCACGGTGGTCAGCGTGATGACCCCGGAGGTGGTCTACACCTTCTACGCCGCCGACCTGCTGGGCGCTACCCTGAATCTGGTGGACCCCCGGTACAGCGCCGAGGGCATCCGGGAGTACATCGAAGAGGTGGAGTCCCGCCTGCTGATCTGCCTGAACGTGGTGTACCCCCGCTGCCATCAGGCCGCAAAGCGCACCAGCGTGGAGCGGGTGGTGGTGCTCAGCCCCGCCGACAGTCTGCCGCTGGCCAAAGCCGTGGGCTACAAGCTGACAGAGCCGGATAAAAACCGCTACGCCTCCAACGTGCTGCGCTGGAAGGACTTTATCGCCGCAGGCAAAGGGCACAGCCCCGCCGCCGCGCCCTACGACCCCCAGCACACCTGCGTGGTGGTGCACACCGGCGGCACCACCGGCTCGCCCAAGGGCGTTATGCTGACCGACTACTGCTTCAACGCCCTTGCACAGGAGTTTGCCGCCCAGAGCCGTCTGTTCCACCGCGGGCAGAAGCTGCTGAACGTCATGCCGCCCTTCATCGCCTACGGTTACAGCTGCGGCATCCATATGCCGCTGGTCATGGGGCTGCATGTCATCATCATCCCCAATCTGGACCCGGAAAAGCTGGGCGCACTGGTGTGGAAGTACAAGCCCGAACACATGTTCGGCGTGCCCTCCCACTACCAGCAGCTGGCTGTTGACCCCAAGCTGCAGAACAAGGATCTCTCCTTCATCCGCAACTATGCCGCCGGAGGCGATTCCCTCTCGCTGGGCGCGGAGCAGACGGTGAACCGGTTCCTCAAAGCCCACGGGGTGGAGTACCCGCTGGCAAAGGGCTACGGCATGACCGAGGTATCCTCGGCTGCCACCATCGCCGCCGGCAACGTGACAAAGCCCGGCAGCGTGGGCATCCCCATGGTCAACACGGTGGTCTCCATCTTCGAGCCGGGCACCGAGACCGAGCTGCCCATCGGTCAGCGCGGCGAGATCTGCATCTGCACCCCCACCGCCATGAAGGGCTACTACAACAAGCCCGAGGAGACCGCCTACCTGCTGCGCCGCCACGCGGACGGCCAGCTGTGGGCGCACACCGGCGATATCGGCTCCATGGACGAGGACGGCTTTGTGTATCTGGATGCCCGCATCAAGCGCATCATCATCCGGCACGACGGCTTCAAGGTGTTCCCCTCCATGATCGAAAACGTCATCAGCCGCCACCCCGCCGTGCACCAGTGCTGCGTGGTGGGCTGCGCCGATACCGACCACACTCAGGGACGTCTGCCCTTCGTTTTTGTGGTGCTGGAGCCTGCCGCCACCGGCAAAAAGCGCCAGATCCTGCGGGAGCTGCGCCAGCTGTGCCTTGAGGAGCTGCCGGAGTATGTGCAGCCCGCCGCCTCGGCCTATAAGATCATTCCCGAAATGCCCCTGACCCCCGCCGGTAAGGCCGACTACCGTAAGCTGGAAGAAGAGGTGGGGTAAACCCGTCTGCCTTTAAGAAAGAAGGAATCCTCCATGAAACATCCCCGTTTTACCGCATGGCTGTGCAGCGCCGCTGCGCTGGTGCTGCTGGCTGTGCCTGCTTCTGATCATCCTGGTGGTCATCCTGCTGGTGAGCGTCATCAGCGTCATGGAGTAAATCCGTAGTTTCAAGGGGGTTCGCAGACGGCGGGCCCCCTTTTTCTGAATCGTCCCTGTGTGGGGCATGGGGGAGAGCATATGTCCATTCGATCAAAAGTGCTGCGGGAGCTGGAAAAACGCCCCCGCCGGCTGGGAGAACTGAAAAGCATGCTGGGCAACGACAAGAAGGTCCAGCGGGCAGTGGAGGAACTGGCGTCCAGCGGGCGCATCCTGTGCAAAAACGGCGCGTGGTTCGCCGCCAAGGGCGGCCTTGCCGACGCGGCCATTCCCTGCAGGCTGGTCAAGCTGGGCGAGAACTTCGCCTTTGCCGCCCAGGCCGAAGGCCCGGATGTCTTCATCCCCGGGC